>PJTT01000182.1_pt1 | contig 95972 bp, 69 predicted proteins | sample 1512261 | NCBI WGS metagenome assembly PJTT01 (sample SAMN08177685, study PRJNA422409) | Soil metagenome, whole genome shotgun sequencing project. | isolation source: Soil (2) enriched on wood chips | place: USA: Madison | collected 2015-01-15 | reverse complement strand
TGAGTGTACTAAATGCAATAAGGAACAAATTAGTAATGAGAATTTTTGCTTGTGTACATAATAAACGATTTTATGAAAAAAACTACCAATATAATTTGCTAAAACCATAGAAATCGACGCAACCAACCGCCCCTTTAGGGGATGGGGGCATCAGGGCGCTACAGCCGATATCCCAAAAATATACTCAATTGTCTTAGGTTTTCACCCAAAAATAGTGGCCTTGTTACTCATCCACCCTAATTGCCATTTATCCCCGTTTAATCCCTTTTTTACTTTGTCATAAAAATGTCAGCAAGTTTGGTGCTAATTGCACGTCTAATGGGAGCCTCAAGGCGCATAAAACACACACGAATGAAAAGATTTTTGGGAGTATTGACAGCAATTTTGCTAACCGCTACCGCTCTGGTAGCCCAACAACCCGGTGGCAACCGTGCCGCAGGCGGTAATATGACAGGTGCTTTTTACGGAAAAATCATTGATTCTATAACAGGCAAAGGCCTTGATGCCGCATCGGTACAGCTATATACCAATAAGTTTGACAGTGCCAGCAAAAGTATGAAACAAGTATTGGCCAGCGGCATGCTTACCAAGGCTAATGGCGATTTCAGGTTAGAAGGTATTGCGGCCATGGGGCAGTACACATTGGTGGTTTCGGCCATTGGTTTTAAAGAAGTAAGTACACCTGTAGCACTGATTGACAGAGCGATGATGGAAAAAATGCGTACCGGATCGCAGGATATGAGTGCCATGATGGGTGCTTTAGATAAAGATTTAGGCAATATTAAACTGGGTATTGACCAGCAAGTTTTAGGTAATGTTACCGTAGCCACTACTAAACCTTTAGTACAATTGGCTATTGACCGTAAAGTATATAATGTAGAAAAAGATTTAGCAGCAACAGGTGGTGGTACCGCCGCTGATGTAATGAAAAACGTACCATCGTTAAATGTAGATATTGATGGTAATGTAACCTTACGTAACAGTAGCCCGCAAATATTTGTAGATGGCCGCCCTACTACCCTTACATTGGACCAAATACCGGCCGACCAAATTGCCAGCGTGGAAGTAATTACTAATCCATCTGCAAAATTTGATGCATCCGGAGGCACTGGTGGTATTTTAAATATTGTGTTGAAAAAAGCCCGCCGTGTTGGTTACAGCGGTAACATACGTGCCGGTATTGATATGCGTGGTAAATTTAACCTAGGTGGCGATATTAATGTACGTCAGGGTAAAGTAAACTTTTTTGCCAATGCCAACTATGGTCAGCGTAAAAGTATATCAGATGGCACTACGGACAGGCTTACCAGTATAAAGCCACCTAATACAAGTATGAATCAGGTGGACGAAAGTATTAGAGATGGTTACTTTGCTTTTGGCCGTGCCGGTTTAGATTACTTTATTAATAACCGTAACACCATTACTATTTCGGGTAGTGCGGTACGTGGCGTATTTAAAAACAAAACCAACAGCGATATTTTTGTTGATACTTTGTTTGCGGTTGATCCTAAACGTTCTTACACCAACCGTAACTCCGGTGGCGAGGGTAGTTTTAGAAACTATGGTGGTGCGTTGGGTTATGTACGTAACTTTCAAAAAAGCGGTCACCAACTTACTGCCGATGCAAATTTTAATGCCAGCAAAAGTGAAAATTTTAGTTTGGTAATAAACCATATTCAGCCAAACTACCCATTGGGTTCATCTGATTATTTTTATCGTCAGCAACAAACAGGTAAAGGCGATAACCAACAAATTACTTTTCAAACAGACTATGTTAATCCGTTAACTGATAAATCTAAATTAGAAGCAGGTATCCGCTACAACCAACGTAATAACAATAGCAATAACAATATTGGTGTTGTTGATAATAATGGCAATGTAAATATATTAGCGCCTTTAAGCTCCAAGTTTAAATATACCGACCGTATTTATGCTGCTTACACTACTTACACCGGTACTTTTTCTGAAACATTTGGTTATATGGTTGGCTTACGTGTAGAAGGCTCTGATTACTCCGGCCGTGTACACAGTGCAGTAAAAGATGGTACAGGTTTTAAAGATACATCTAACAGCTACAGCATCAGCTACCCTATTAGTTTTTTCCCAAGTGTTTTCTTATCTAAAAAATTAAACGCTACGCAGGATTTACAATTAAATTATAGCCGTCGTATTAATCGTCCTAACTTTTTCCAGTTGTTTCCTTTCACCGATTATTCCGACTCGCTTAACCTTAGCCGTGGTAACCCGGGTTTAAAACCTGAGTTTACAAACTCAATCGAAATATCTTATCAAAAAACATTTCCTAAAAACAATAGCTTATTAATATCGGCTTACTACAAACACACTACCGATTTAATAACACGTTATCAGGCCGAGGAAAAAAATCCCATAAATGATTCAGCAGTTTTTGTAAGCACTTTTATTAATGCCAATTCAAGTTTTGTAGGCGGTTTGGAATTTGTTAGCAAAAACCGCATTACCAAATGGTGGGATATTACCAGCAACTTAAACTTGTTTACCTCAAAAATTAATATAGACGATCCGGCAATTGCTGCTACCGACCAATTGTATAGCTGGTTTGCCAAAATTAATAACAGCTTTAAGCTACCAAAAAACTTTACATTACAAGTTACCGGCGATTATATTTCTAAAACGGTATTATCACCCGGTGGTTCATCAAGCCAAGGTGGTGGCGGTGGTTGGGGACCAACCGTTAGTGGTAGTGCCCAAGGTTATACCAAACCAAGTTATAGTGTAGATGCAGCATTACGTTACGAGTTCTTAAAAAACAAAGCAGCATCAGTTACTTTAAATGTCAGCGATATTTTTAAAACCCGTATCAACGATATGTACACACAATCGGGTAGCTTTTGGCAACACTCAGTACGTACCCGCGACCAACAATTCTTTCGTTTAAACTTTGCTTATCGTTTTGGTAAGTTTGATGCTTCCTTATTTAAACGTAAAAACATACGTGGCGAGCAGGAAAACATGCAGAACAGTATGCAAGGCGCACAATAACTTTTTTGTAAAACCCCTCAAGTTGAGGGGTTTTATTTTTATGTTACGGGCTGCAGTAATACTAATCATCGTCCCTTGCGTCGCACACTTGTACTGTAGTAATTCTATTGGGCACCCCACCCCGGTGTACTAAATAAATGTAAGTCCTTGTGTACCGCCTCCGGTAACAAAATAAATCCTAATAACATAAACCGCTTCTCAAAAATTGTCACTTGTCAATTGCTCTCAACTATTATTCCAATGAACTATTAACAATGAACCATTAACTACGAACTATTCATTATTTTTGTTTATCAACTCAAAATCATCCTGCATGAAACAAATACTTGTACCGTTCGATTTTTCGCAAAATGCCGAAGCCGCTTTATCCTATGCAAAAGGTATTGCTGAAAAAACAGGCGCAGGTATAACGGTGTTTCATATTGTAAACATATCGTCCAATGTGTTAGCCCATGCAGCAGATGATGCAGCAAGAGAAGCCATTGTAACAAGAGAAGAAACAACAAAACTGGCTTTGTTGCAGGAAAAAGTTGCCGCAATCTTACAGGGTTCAACCGTTCAGGTAAATACTAAGGTTGCTTTTAGCCAATTAATAGTAGAAAAAACTTTAGATGCTGCAAAAGCAGCAAGTGCCGATATTATTGTTATGGGAACTCATGGATCATCCGGGTTACCTAAGTTTTTATTTGGTTCCAACACATCTACCATGATTGCTAAATCGCCGGTACCAGTATTGGCCATACCTCCGGATAATACAGCTACTATACCGGGTCATATTGTTTACTCATCTGATTTAGAAAACCTTTCCAACGAATTACAACGTATAGGCGTATATGCAAAAGCATTACAAGCATCGGTTACCATATTACATTTTACTACCAAAGAGCCAAAATTAATAGAAGAAAAAATAGCAGCACAATTACCTGCTGATTCCGGTATTAATTTACACATTGTAGTACAACCTATAGATATTGGCCAAACCCTTTTGACACAAATACGCCAATACATTACCACTACCCCAACCAACTGGTTGGTGATGGTTACAAAAGAAAGAGGTTTTTGGAGTAAGTTAATGGGTGGCAGCAAAACCGAAAGTATGGCTAATGAATTGCCTGTGCCATTATTGAGTTTGAAAAAATAAACTCAACATTTACCATACATTACGCGGACAAGTATCGCCGTAATTATTACCAATTAAAAAGCCTAACATTATTTCGTGTGTACCACGGGAGTAAGTATTTAATGGTGTTTGTGTAAAATCATACGAGTAACCTACATTAACCGCATTGGCTACATTTAAACCAAGCATAGCCGCAAAGCCATCATATTGGCGGTAGCTACCTCCTACCCATAATAAATCTCTGAACTGTAATTTCAGATTACCTTCTACCTGGTAATTATCTTTAAATACACCGCTGATATATTTTACCATTACTGAAGGAGTTGCATTAATATCATCTGTTAATAGATGGCGATAACCGGCCGTTAAAAATAAATGTGGTACCAACTTACCGGTTGTTTCAAAATTTTGGTCGTTTACAAAACTTAGTTTTTGTGGTATTACCTGTTGGGCAGATAAGCCTACAAAATAGTTGGAGCCGTACAACCACAATCCAACATTTAAATCGGGTTTTATTCTTCTTAACTCCCCCATGGCATTGTTACCTGCTGCCGGGTCGGCGGGGTTTGCGCCAAAAAAAGCTTTGCCGTCGGCATTTAAACTGGTGCTGGTTATACCTGCCGCTACACCTGCCGATAAATTTGTAGTTGGCGATAATCCTAAATGATAGGCATACGAAAGGTTAGCCGTAAAACGATTAAAGTTGCCGGTTTTATCGTTTAGTATGGTCATGCCTACACCATGGTGCGGCTCGGATGCAGTATAGTTTTCCCAATAAGATTGACCTCTTGGATTTTGACCGGGTACATTATAAGATGTTGCACTGGTTTTATAATCTTTTTTACCAATGGGCCCATGTGCTGTGGCATAAATAGTACGGGGTGCACCATTCATACCTACCCATTGGTCACGGATGCTTAGCTTAACATCGGTATAGTTTTCAATACCGCTTAATGCCGGATTAATAATATAGTTGTTAAGTATGTATTGGGTATAATGTGATTTTTGCTGTGCCCTGCTTATATGCATACAGATTACTGCTACCAGCAGCAGACCTATTTTTTTATATAAGTTAATATCGTTTTTAAATATCATTTCGAAACAGGGTTATGATACTTGCGGTATCAATAATAATTTTAAAAATCAACGTACGATGATGACCGGAGTTACTACTGTTGAACGGAGCGTCGCAAGGGACGATCGATCAGGGAACTACAGTTGGTAACATAATTAATCTATCTTATAATATCGACAAAGCCTTTTATAGGACTACGTCCGTTTTTAGGATCGATGATATAATAATATGTGCCAATTGGTGCGTCGCGGCCATTGATGCGACCATCCCAAGGCGTTGCATAATTTATAATGCGGTGTACTTGTTGTCCGTACCTGTTAAATAATTGTATGCTAACACCGGGATAAGTTTCTAAATGCGGAATTTCCCAGCGGTCGTTAACACCATCGCCATTAGGACTAAATATGTTTGGTATAACCGGCGTTTTAAGGATGGTTACTTTTACGTCATCGGTTGTTACACATTTATTGTCGGAAGTAACGGTTAAGGTATAAGTAATATCGTTAATTGGTTTTACCACAATGGCACTGGCAATTTGTGCATTACTTAAAAAAGTGGTGGGTGTCCAACTATAGGTAACCGGTATGTTATTAATAATTGCCGGGGTTAAAGAGCCTTGCCCACCCTCTAAAATAAATTTATCAGTACCCGCATTAGCAACAGGTGTTGGGTAAACCGTTACATTTTGTTGCATACTATTGCTGCATCCATTGGCGGCAAGCATGGTATAAGTAATGGTATGGTTTCCGGCACCGGCTACTAATGGTGTAAACAAACCTGTTGTGTTTACACCCGGACCACTAAATGTTGGTGTACATGAAATATCAGCAGCATTTAATTGCGTAGCCTGGGTTATTTGAAAAGCAGGAATATTGCTACATATTGCTTCAATAGCATTAAAGTTTAAAATAGGTGTGGCCAATATAACCAAATCCTGCTCGCTACTTTGTACACAGGTTGTGCCCGAGTAGGCCTCGTAACGTATGCGGTAAGTTCTGCTGGCGGGAGTACCAAACTCCGGATATTTATAGGTATATAATTTATCCAATGCAGGTGCTTCGTCAATAGTTGTGTTGGTGCGGTCGCCGGTATAATCCCAGTAAATAACAATTTTAAGAATTTGACCAACATCTACCGTAGCCGCATTTTTTAACGTAATAATATTGCTGCTACAATACGGAGGAACATTAGTAATGGTATATGCCGGAACAATGGCATTACCGGCAATAGTTATATTTTTTTGCAAACTAGCGGTACAACCTGCATTATTGGTTACCGTTAAATTAATATCGTATTGCCCGGCTGCGGTAAAATGATGGGTTGGCTCTTTAATGGCAGCGGTATTGGGGTTGGCTGTGGTAGCGTTAGCATCGCCAAAATTCCAGGCCCAGTTTGTAATGGTTCCGGATGTGTAAGATGATGTATCGACAAATTGTGCCCTTACATCATTAATACAAGCAATGGGTGTGGTAAACCCTATTGTTGGTATACCGTTTACCGTTACTTGTTTTTTTACCGTATCGCTTTTACATCCTTTCTGCGATTCTACCACAAGTGCTACCTCAAAGTTTTGTAATTGTGAAAATTTGTAAGCATATATATCGGTACCAGTTTCATGCTCCATATTAACTGGTGCACCATTTACCAACCAAGACCATTTATTTATAGCTCCACCGGCATCAATGGTTGAAATATCTTCAAAGTTGGTGGGCTGATTAAGACAAACAGTTCCCTGAATATTAAAGTTGGCGGTTGGTTTATTATCCACCATAACTGTTCTTGTAAGGGTATCGGATTTGCAGCCAATATCTGTAATAAAACTTTGCTTAACGGTATAATTACCCGGAGTAAGATAAGTGTGATCAAAAGTGTTTACATCATTTATGATGGTATTATCCCCCAAGTTCCAATACCAATTAGTAACCGGCCTGTTTGTAGCACTAGGTGTGGCCAAAAATGTAGTAACGCCATCCACACAACCGGTAGAGGTAATAGTAACAGGTGCAGTGGGTTTGTCGTAAATCTCCATTTCAATATCTACTTCCTGAATACCGGAGCAACCGTCTGATGTAGGATTTGCAGCAAGTACTTTAATAGAATAGGTACCGGCAGTGGCTACACTAAAATTATCTGGCAAACTATATTTATATAATGTACGATCATTAACCACACTGCTGGAAGTGTAAACCGGATCATCAATAGTAATATCAGCAAACAATCCGTTAAATTGCCAAACTATCCTGTCCGGCTCATAAGGAAATGTCATAGACAATTTAAAGTCGGAATTAACGCAGGCCGCCGGAAAGTTAATACTGGCAAACTCGTTATCAACTGTTGGAAATTGATATAAATCTTTAATATTAGTACCGGCAGAATAACCATAAGACTCCGCATCCCCCATACCATAGGTTATGGCATTAAAACCTTCATCCGATGTTAGGCGAAAAGATTGCTGATCATCTGGTAACTCCATGGTTAAAAAAGAATACCCGTTACCCGATGGCATGGCAACAAAGGAACCGGTGGGTGCTACACCATTAATCTTAAAACTAGGTGCATCGGTAGTTTTTATATATACATTAAGGTACTTATTACGAATTACCTGCAGGTTAGATGAAAAAATATTGATATCGTTAATATTCTGCTCTACCGGATTTAAAATAATCATATCAGCATCGCCCTGTTCGTTAGGAGCTCCTCTTGGCCTGGGTGCACCCGTACAATTGGAGCTTAACATAAACTGCGCTACGGAAATTGGCTTATCGGCACTAACCGTAAATGGTGCAGTATAAACCGGTGGATTTTGGTTATTGGGATAAAACTGGCCAGCCGCCAAGGTTATTGTATTACCACCTACATTAACAGTAGTGTTATCTTCAGTTGCTGTTACTCTTATATGAAATCCATTGGGATTATTGGCTAACGGCACTACGCCAAAATTTTTGCCCCATGTATTGGTAGGGTAACATTGCTGAAATAAAGGATCGAATGAACCTCCATTACAGGTAGGTGAGCTAATTGATAAGGATGAACTGCCTGAAAAAACAGCAATTTTATTACACCCTCCACCTGGTAAAGCAACTGATTCAATTAAAGAGCCTGTTAAGTCCGCATTGTCCTGAATCTGTAAAACATCCCCTGCGTTCACCAAGGTTTCATAATATTCAGTTGACTCAAGTCTGCCATTTTTTCTTAGCTGATATTTTACCTGCGTATTAGGTGCCGTTGCAACCACCTGAAACTGCGATTTAGAATTTGAAGTACTATTTTGCCAAAAACTGGTTGCATAATACTTACGTCCCAAAGTTGCTACTGGTAATATTAAAGATGCCTGTGATCGAAACCCTGCATAAATATGTGCAAAAACCACAACGGCGGGTTTACCATCATCCACTTTTACACGAATGCCTTTACCCACTTGTATTGTTGAAGCGGAAGCACCATTAAAATCTAGGTGTGCTTCAAAGTAAGGAATATTAAGCGGAATCGAAATCTGATTTGCAGAAACTGAAAAACGCAAACTATAAGTACCAACCGTTATTATTCCTGAAGAGTTTTTATCGGATGTAATAAATAGTGCTAACTGTCCCAAATTATTTGAAGGAGTATGTGACGGAAAACATAACCAGAAATCTTTTCCTTTATTAGAAAAATCCTGACTGTGCACAAAAAAACTAACACCCGTTAGAAAGAGGGTAAAAATTAAGTACGTTACAATTTTTCTCATTCTGCTACTAAGCCAGCTGTCTTAAGCTATTATCTGCAATTTAACCTAAACACATTAAAAAAAACAATTTTGTTCAAAAAAGACAGTCTGTCATAAATTTTCAAATTTAAAACACAGTTTACTTAAAGTAAAATAGTAGATAAAAGTATAAAAAATCAATCAGCCTGTTAATTCATATTAAGTAATTATATTATATTTATAATGAATTACTTTTTTTTATTATCAAAACATATTTAATAGTTATTAATCAATAATTTATAATAAAAAAATACTAATAAAGTAAAAACAAAAAATAATGCAAAATATTTACTTTAATACAAAATATTTATATAATTTAAAATAGCAAATAAATAATGTATTAAATTGTAAGATAATTATTTAAAAATATTTTTTGCACTAAAAATAATAGCTAATAATAAAGTAAAAATTTTAAATACTTAACTAAACTATTTACTATAAATAATTACTTAATATAAAGTTTTACTTTAAATAAACTTCTATTTCACTATAAATAAAAAAATTACCTAAATACACATGCTGTCATTTAGTCAATAAATTTTTGAAAGGCTTTAACAAGGAAAAATGAGGAAGTCTGCTCCTACCCGATTAATTTGCATACATGATTACAAAGAAAATTGCCCTCGCTTTTTTACTGTTACCGGTGCTGCTATCCTGCGGAACAAGTAATTTAAAGGACCCGGAATTTGTGAAAGTGGAAAATGTAGCTGTCCAAAATGCAAGTTTGCAGCAGTCCACAGTTAGGTTGGATTTGCAGTTTTTTAACCCAAATAACAAATCCGCCAGCATTAAAAAAGCCGATGGAAACATTTGGATGGCCGAAGATAAAATGGGAAGTTTTTTGCTGGATAGTACCATCAACATACCGGCAAACCAGTTTTTTACGGTTCCGGTTTATTTACAAGTTGATCTAAAAACACTTGGAAAACATGCGCTAATGGCATTTATGTCGGATAGTGTTTCTTTTAGAATTGATGGAAATGCAAAGGTTGGAAGAAAGGGTTTTTACAAAACATACCCTTTTCATTATAAAGGCAAACAAGATTTAGCCCCCTGGTTAAACGGACTGAAGAAGTAGCCGAATTGAGAATTGAGAATCTATTAACTATGAACACTTAACTATTAACAACGGGCAAAACGGCCACCGTTAAGCGGCTTATACACACCAATTTTTCCTGGTTATCGTAAATTTTAATATCCCAAACATGGGTTTGCCTGCCTATATGCAGTGGTTTTACAATGCCCGTAACCAATCCTTCACGGGCACTTCTTACATGATTGGCATTAATTTCAAGTCCTACGCAGTAAAATTTGGCTCTATCCACCACTAAAGCCGAGGCCACACTGCCCATTGTTTCGGCCAAAACGCAAGATGCGCCGCCGTGCAATAAGCCAAAAGGTTGCTTGGTTCTCTCATCTACAGGCATGGTTGCTTGTAAAAAATCATCGCCCAATTGGCTCCAAACAATACCAATATGCTGCGCCATATTATTCATATTAAGCGCATTTAGCTGTTCAATGGTCAGCTCATTATTAAACCAAATAGACATAATTAATGACCCTTTTGTTGTAAACTGCGTATTACTGCCTGTGGTAAAAATGGTGCAGCGTTGCCCCCATTTCTTATAATATCACGTACAATGGTAGATGCGACGGAAGTATATTTAGGCTCGCCGGTTAAAAAAACCGTTTCAATAGTGGCATCTAAGGCCCTGTTGGCATCAGCAATTGTCTTTTCATATTCAAAATCACTCACATATCTAATGCCTCTTAAAATAAAACGGGCGTCAATCTTGCGGCAAAAATCAATGGTCAGGCCTTCGTAAAGCATGCCTTCCACTTTTTCGTTATTCTCAAAAATTTCTTTTATCCAAAGCAAACGCTGATCGGCCGAAAACATGGGAGTTTTAGCCGCATTTAAACCAATGCCCACTATAATTTTATCAAATAAGGGAATAGCACGGTTAATAATATCTACATGCCCAAGCGTTACGGGGTCAAAAGTTCCGGGAAATAAACCAATTTTAGCCATGAGTTATGTTACAATTGTTATTTGAGAACTGCAATATTAACCAAATGTAGGTTTCGGTGGTTGTAGAAAGTGATTTTTTATGTAATCAACACCATTACTACTATCGACCCTAAATCCCTAAAGGGACTTTGAAGTACAACTATCTAGGTTTTATTTTTGTTACCAACGTTCCTCCCTTGATTGAGCTTCCGTTGTGTCACTTGCCGATTAATCATCGGCATCCCGACGTTACACATTAGTCGGGACTTGTACGTTCGGTAATTCTATTGGGCATTGTGCAGTATTTCCTTTTACGTGTGGGTATTTAATAACCACAGAGTTAAAGGAGTGAATACACAGAGTAACACGAAGTTTTTCCTCTGTGTCCCTCTGTGAAAATACTCGTTAAACTCTGTGGCTATTCCGTGCCATGGTTCGTGTCTCACGAACCATATTTTCCGATTCGTGAGACACGAACCGAGACAAAAGGAAACAACAAACTATCACGATGATGCACAAAGAACAGAATTCCCGAAATAAATTCGGGATGCTGCATTTTGGCCAATAGAATTGATGCAGCAGAACGGAGCGTCGCAAGGGACGATCCATCAGGGAACTAAAGCCGGTAACCAAAAAATCAGCTAAAAAACCTTAATTATTTCTGTTGGATAATAAATATAAAGCCGACATGCGCACTGCTACACCGTTTTCTACCTGTTGTAAAATAATAGCTTGGCCGCTATCTGCCACATCACTATCCAGTTCCACACCACGGTTTATAGGGCCGGGATGCATCACCACAATATCTTTTTTAATTTCTTCCAGCAACTTACGGCTTACACCATAGGCCAGGTTGTACTCTCTTAACGAGGAAAACAACACCTGATTTTGACGCTCCAACTGTATGCGTAATACATTGGCCACATCACACCATTGCAGGGTTTCTTTTAAGTTATAACTTACGTTAACCCCCAATGCTTCGCCAATATGTTTGGGTATTAATGTGGGCGGGCCGCAAACGGTTACGTTGGCACCCATTTTTGTAAGCAGGTAAATATTACTCAACGCCACACGGCTGTGCATAATATCGCCAATAATGGCTACGTTAACCCCTTCTAATTTGCCAATTTTTTCTTTAATAGATAAGGCATCCAGTAAAGCCTGGGTAGGATGTTCGTTAATACCATCGCCGGCATTAATAATAGCAGCAGGAATATGTTGCGATAAAAAGTGCGGTGCACCACTGGCACTATGCCGCATTACCACCATATCTACCTTCATAGATAAAATGTTGTTCACGGTATCCAGCAAGGTTTCGCCTTTAGATACTGAGGAACCCGAAGCGGTAAAATTAATCGTATCTGCTGATAACCGTTTTTCGGCCAGCTCGAAAGATATACGTGTGCGGGTGGAGTTTTCGTAAAATAAATTGACAATAGTTATGTCACGTAACGAGGGAACTTTTTTAACCGGTCGTTGTAAAACTTCTTTAAACTGCTCGGCTGTGCTTAAAAAAAGCGCTATGTCATCTTTACTAAGATCCCTGATTCCTAATAAATGTTTAGTAGTAAGGCCCATTAAAAAGCAAAGATAGGAGGATTGGAAATACTGCCATAAAAAATAGCCTTTGAATTACTAAAATCAATTACCGTGAAATAACATTTTGTGGAAAAACCGTTGAAAACAAACACCCCGCATTGACCAATAGCCAATGCAGGGTGATATAATTTTTTTTACCGTGGCCCTGAAAAACAAACAGGGTTTTTAGATAAAACACTTACTAGCTTTTTGCCGACCGGCCAAAAATAAGGCTGACCAAGAAAAGCACTATAAAAATAAAGAATAGAATTTTTGCAAAAGATGCAGAGCTGGCGGCAATACCACCAAAACCAAAAATACCTGCAATTAATGCAATAACTAAGAAGATAACTGCCCAACGTAACATAATAATAAAGTTTAAGCTTAATAAAAATTACTTTCCTCACCAATTTCCCGACGCTGAATAGTTAATAAAATGAAAATTCGTGCCAAAAATGAAAAATACCACGTTTGTGGTATTGTAAACAATAAAAAAACTGTTTATTCTTGTACTGGTTTTTCATAGGATATTGGATTTTAAAACGGGGTAGCATTTTTATGCAAGCCCTTTTTTTATTATAACTCTTTTATTTTTCGTAGCAAGCTTGCTGGCCAAGGAACTTTTCCCGAAATAAATTTGGGATGTTGCCATTGGGCCCAATAGAATTAATTTGATATTAGTTATAGGATTAGCCTCATTGATGCTTCGTGTTGGTGCAGCCGAACGGAGCGTCGCAAGGGACGATCAATCAGGGCTATACAGCCGGTAACAAAAATATAACCGCCTCATTAGTTTTTTACTTTCAAACACGCCTTGCAGTTTTCTGTTGTAATTTGCGGCGGATGACTAAAGCCTTTTTTGTATTATATATAATTATACTGTTGCCGTTTTTTGCTTATACGCAAAATGCTGTACAAGATTCGGTACTGCTGGATGAAATAACCGTGGAGGCATTCAGGACACACCAAACTGCCAACAAAGGCACCGTGCCGGTACATATTTTAAACCGGCAAACAGCAGATGGTTACAATAAAATATCGTTGTTAAGCGGTTTTAATACCATTAGCGGGGTGCGGATGGAAGAACGATCGCCGGGTAGTTATCGTTTAAATATAAGAGGCAGCTCGTTGCGGTCGCCATTTGGGGTACGTAATGTAAAAGTGTATTGGAATAATATACCACTAACCGACCCCGGCGGTAATACTTATTTTAATCAATTGGCTTTTAATAATTTTTCAGGTATTGAAATAGTGAAGGGACCACCATCCAGCATGTATGGTGCCGGTACTGGTGGTTTGGTATTATTAAATAGTTTTTACAATTGGAAACCCGGTGCCGATGCAGAATATATTACCGGTAGTTATAACCTGCAGAATATTCTTACCGCTTTTCGTTTTGGTAATGCCGCAGCCAAACACCAAATAACTTACGCCCATAACCAAAGCGATGGCTACCGGGAACAAAGCAAATTACGCAGGGATAATTTTTCCTGGACCAGCCAATACACCGTCAATTCAAAATACAATATAACCACCGGTATATTATATAATGATATGTATTACCAAACACCGGGTGCACTTACGCAGGCTGAGTTTGATAATAACCCCAGGATGGCACGCCCTGCCGCCGGTGCTTTTCCGGGAGCAGTAGCGGCTAAGGCTGCAATTTTTCAAAAAAACCTTACCATAGGTATTACTAATAATTATGTACTTAATAAATTAATTAGCGGCACTACTACCCTTTATGGTAGTTATACTTTGTTAAAAAATTCGGCCATTCGTAATTACGAACGCCGGCAAGAGCCACATGGCGGATTAAGAAGCAGCATAGACCTTACCCTGAAACAAAAAAATGTACAGCATATTATTAGTGCGGGTGTTGAATGGCAACGTAGTTATAATAATATACGGGTGGCGCAAAACAAAAATGGCAACCCCGATACTTTACAAACCGATGATGATGTAATACAAACAGCCTACACCGTGTTTTTACAAACACATACTACCTTAAAAAATAAATGGATGCTAACTGCGGGTTTAGGCCTTAATAAAAACAACACATTATTTACACGACTGAATAATTACCCCGTAAAGGAAATACAACTTACCTACCCCGCTGCTTTAATGCCCCGTTTTGCCCTATGGCGGGAATTAGGTAAAAACGGATCCGTTTTAATAAATATTGCCAAAGGTTTTTCGCCACCAACTACGGCAGAGTTATTACCATCTACCAGTATTTTAAATACAAGTTTGCAAGCCGAAAAAGGATGGAACTATGAACTAACAACACGCTATGCTTTTTTGCAAAATAAATTACGACTTAGTGTTACCGGTTTTTATTTTAATATGCAAAATGCGTTGGTACAAAAACGTGATATAAGCGGTGCCGATTATTTTGAAAACGCAGGTAACATAAAACAAAAAGGTATAGAAACACAGGTTAATTATTTGTACACTGCAGTAAATAATAAAGTGATAAAAAAAATACAATCAACGCTGGCACACACGTATCATTATTTTACTTACGGGCAATATGAAAATAATAATGTGAACTATAAAAATAATTTTGTTCCATCTATACCGCGACAAAGTATTGCAGCCACTGTAGCTATGCAAAGTACATTTGGTATGTACGTAAATGCTAACTGGTATTATGCATCAAAAATATTTTTGAATGATGCGAATGTTACACAAGCACCTTCATATAATTTAGTTGGTGTACGTTTAGGTTATGTGTTACCACTTACTACACACCAAATAAATATGTATGCCGGTATTGATAATTTATTGAATGAAAAATATAGTTTAGGTAACGATATTAATGCAGCCGCTAATCGTTTTTTTAATGCAGCACCAACAAAAAATTTTTATGTTGGAATAGCGTGGAATTGGCAAAAAAAATATGCTGAAAAATAAATATTATAATTACTTATTATACCGATTAAGCATCGTATTTCAAAATAATTTTTATGCACAGGGGTTATTAAATAATTGTGAGCAGTGCCGTTAGGTAAACTTTGGCATACTGGCACGGGTAGTTTACTAACCCGGCTAAAACCTAACCCTTTTAAATTGTGTTGATTATAAATAATATCCATTCCCAAAAAAAACCGCCGAAAGCGCCTATTTAAAAGGCATTTCAAATTGTTAGATTTTTCTTTCCACATATTGTGAATTTGTTTCTTTCAAACTAATTTTTTTATTGGCGAACTTTGAAAAACTGCAGAGCGGTACCAACCTTTCCTGCATTTTGTAATCCCTTTATTTATTAAAATAGTTCCTTTTGCCCATAAGCAAATTACGGGTAGTGGGAATGTTGACAAATTTAAAACCGGTATGGGCATTTTTGATAAGCGAGTTCAGTACAAACCTTTTGAGTACCCCGAGGTATTACAATTTACCTCAGCTATTAATAAATCGTTTTGGGTACATTCCGAAGTTGACTTTACGGCCGATGTGCAGGATTTTCATTCGCATTTAACCCCTGCCGAACAAAATGCCGTTAAAAACAGTTTATTATCAATTGCACAAATTGAAGTAGCGGTAAAATCTTTTTGGGGTAACCTGTACAATCATTTTCCAAAACCTGAAATGAATGGCCTTGGTTCCACTTTTGCTGAATGCGAGTTCAGACACTCAGAAGCTTACTCCCGTTTATTGGAAGTACTGGGTTACAACAGCCAGTTTGATAAATTAATACAGGTACCGGCTATTAAGCAACGTATCGATTATTTAACAGAGGCCTTGGGTAACGCAAAATCGCAGGATAAAAAAGAATATACGACCTCATTAATATTGTTCAGTATTTTAATTGAGAACGTAAGCTTGTTCAGTCAGTTTGCCATTATACTTTCATTTACCCGTTTTAAAGGTTTAATGAAAAATGTAAGCAATATTATTGCCTGGACATCGGTTGATGAACAAATACATGCTAATGCCGGTATTTATCTGGTAAATAAAATAAAGGAAGAATATCCTGAAATTTTTACCGAAGAAACCATCAAAAAAATTACTGATGTAGTTCAATCATCTATTGAAGCCGAAGGCCAGATATTGGATTGGATTTTTAACGAAGGCAACTTAGAAATTATACATAAAAAAGATTTAATCAATTTTATGAAACGCCGTGCCGATGACAGCCTAAAACAAATTGGCATTGCACCGGTATTTAACGTAAGCACACAGGACAGTAGCGCTATGTTGTGGTTTGAAGAAGAAGTATTTTCTAACACACTGGACGACTTTTTTGCTAAACGTCCGGTTGATTATACCAAACACGACAAAAGTATTTCAGCCAACGACCTGTTTTAATCAAACTAATAGAAACCCATATTTGTTACAATATATATCCCCATTAAATTATGAACACACTTTTTGAAACAGCCAGCCAAGCCCCGGAGCCAAAGCAAGGAGAGTTACTACCACAATACGAGCATGAAAAACTTTGGTGGAAAAATGAAGAAAGTGAACAGATTCTGAACAGGGGTTACCTGCTAAAGGGTGAAACACTGGAAGGTGCATTGGAGCGCATTTGTGCTGCTGCAGCCCAGCGTTTATACAAACCCGAGTTAAAAGATGCCTTTAAAGAAATGATTGAACGCGGATGGATGAGCCTTAGCTCACCTATCTGGGCTAATATGGGTACAGAAAGAGGTTTACCTATTTCTTGCTTTAACGTACACATTCCTGACTACATAGAAGGTATTACCCACAAATTAGGTGAGGTTATCATGCAAACTAAAATTGGCGGTGGTACATCTGCTTATTTTGGTACACTACGTGGCCGTGGTACCGCTGTTACCGATAATGGTAAAAGTAGCGGTGCGGTAAGCTTTATGCGCTTGTTTGATACCGCAATGGACACTATTTCACAAGGTGGTGTACGCCGTGGTGCATTTGCTGCCTACCTTGATATTGACCATGGTGATATTGAAGAGTTTTTATCAATTAAAGATATAGGCCATCCGATTCAAAATCTTTTCTACGCTGTTTGTGTACCCGACTATTGGATGCAGGACATGATTGACGGCGATATGAAGAAAAGAGAAATCTGGGCTAAGGTGATAGAAAGCCGTCAGCAAAAAGGCTTACCATACATTTTCTTTACCGACAATGTAAACCGTAACAAACCTCAGGTTTATAAAGATCTTAACTTGTCTATCAATGCAAGTAACCTTTGCTCAGAAATCATGTTACCATCATCTGAGACAGAGTCATTCATCTGCTGCTTATCATCTATGAACTTAGAGTTGTATGATGAGTGGAAAGATACCAATGCCGTTAAAATGGCGGTGTATTTCCTTGATGCGGTATTGCAGGAATTTATTGCAAAATCAGAAGGTAACTATTACCTGAACGAAGCCAATAAATTTGCAAAACGTCACCGTGCATTAGGTTTAGGTGTACTAGGTTGGCACTCCTATTTGCAAAAAAATATGATTCCGTTTGAAGGTTTAAGAGCCAAACAAATTACGGCAAGTATTTTTAAAGATATCAGCGAAAAAGCACACAAAGCTTCTAAAGATCTTGCCTGGATTTATGGCGAACCTGAATTGTTGAAAGGATATGGTTTACGCAATACCACTTTAATGGCTATTGCTCCTACCACTTCTTCATCAGCTATTTTAGGACAAACCTCTCCGGGTATTGAACCGTTTAGCAGTAACTATTACAAAGCAGGTTTGTCAAAAGGTAACTTCATGCGTAAAAATAAATACCTGAAAAAATTACTGGAAGAAAAAGGTATTGACAATGAAGATACATGGCGTGATATTATGCTAAACCACGGTAGCGTACAACACTTAAAAGAGTTAACTACCGAAGAAAAAGAAGTATTTAAAACCTTTAAAGAAATAAGCCAGCTTGAAATTATTCAGCAGGCATCTATTCGTCAGCAATATGTTGACCAGGCACAAAGTTTAAACCTTAACATACCTGCCGATTTACCCATTAAAGAGGTAAACAAATTAATGATTGAAGCATGGCGTTTAGGTGTTAAAACTCTGTACTACCAACGTAGCCAAAGTGTATCAAAAGAAATGATTACCAACTTGGTTAATTGTAAAAGTTGCGAAGCATAAAAAATGTAAGCCCCTCAAACGAGGGGCTTTTTTATTTAGATAACTATTCACTTAATAAACACGCTTTGCATATCACGATGATGCACAATGAACCAAGTTCCCGAAATAAATTCGGGATGCTGCATTTTGGCCAATAGAATTGGTGCAGCAGAACGGAGCGTCGCAACGAGTGTTCATCCGTGTTACTGCAGATGGTAAACCAAAAATATTCTCAACTTAATTTTGTTAGTCAACTGTATTACTACTATCACCGTCCCTTGCGTCGCACTCTTGTACTGCATCAATTCTATTCGGCATTGTGCAATACTCCGTATTTTATTTACTATTACAATTTTATTCAGCCTAATAAGCAAAGCTAACCATTGACTATTCACTATTCACCACACCTATTAACTATGAACCATTAACCATTAACCATCCCTCCTACTTACTATACAATCTCGCCCAACTAACCACTTCGCCATATACCCTTAATGCAACAATAGGATTTGCCAATCCCAAATCATGGCCACCACCAACAATGGTTTCCAATTTATAAGTATAGCCTTTGCTTTGTAATTTATCTCTCAGGTCAATTGCTTGTCCATAAGGCACTACTAAGTCAGCATCGCCATGAATAAGTAATGTAGGTACATTTTTATTGTACGTTACCGGACTTGCTTTAGCAAACTTTTCATCAAGCGGTTGTCCAATAGTATAGGTAGCGCCAACCATATTATAAATATTTGTACCCAACCCAATCAACGCTGCATAAGCATGGTACTCCAGTACGGTAAAATTGGTAGGACCTGCTAAAGATATAATACCGCTAACCCTGTTCTCCGTATCAAAACCATAACCGTATAACAACGACATATGTGCGCCTGCACTAGCACCGGTTAATATAATTTTTGTATTGCGAATATTCCATGCAGTTGCTTTATCAACACAGTATTCCAAAGCCATACGTACATCTTCCATTAAATGTTCGTAATGGATGGTGCTGCTTACATAACGGTAATTGATAGACACAGTAGCAATACCGCTGTCAGATAATGCTTGTTGTACACCATTAAAATCTTTTTTATCACCGGCTGTCCAACCGCCGCCATGAATTAAAATAACCAAAGGTGTGTTTGCATTTCTGTTAGCCGGCAGGTACACATCCATGGCTTGCCGGGTATGGCTGCCATACATTACGTTTTGTATTTTAGTTGCACTCTCCGGTGGAATTGTTTCCGAAGGTGTATCATTACTTTTTGTACAACCGGTTAAAACAACCAGCCAAATACAAATTAAAAGAGTGATTTTTTGCATAAGTTAAAGTTTAAAAGCCGGTAAAACCATATAAATACCTAAGCTGTTTACAGTTTGTAACAAATAATAATGCCAATTATACTAAAAGGCAGGTAAAGCGCATTTTAGTTTGTAAAACGTTTACAGGTGCAAATTATTGGGTTTTGTAAGGCATATTTTTGCAGCCGGCTTGACATTTTTTTCACAATTAGCCCTACATTTGCATCCCCAATTAATATGTTCGGGACGTAGCGCAGCCCGGTAGCGCACTTGCATGGGGTGCAAGGGGTCGCTAGTTCGAATCTAGTCGTCCCGACTAAACAAAAGCTTTAAGTATTATACTTAAAGCTTTTGTTTTAAATAATCATGCGTAACTAAATAATCATTATCAGTACTGTATATTTGTCCTTAACCCCTGCTATCTTTCTCTACTTATCTATTAATATCCCTGATTCAGTCAATCAAAAATATTTGCATAAATTAAACACGTACATAGCTTATAGCATACTTAAAAAATAGTATGTTTTCATCTAACTTTGATTTTAATAGAATTAATAAAATTTATATAGTGAATTATCAGCTTTTAAGATCCATCATAGACATGACCGAACGATTTGAGTCAGAGAACAATGCTCAAAACAAAAATCTGAACGATTTTATACACTGGATTAGAGATCAATCCTCCACTGATAATACTTTTTTGCAAGAACAGACACCTACTTTTTATACCGATGAGCACTTACCGGGCCTAGTGAGCAAGCTGATAGTTTATATGTCACGGTATGCCAAATTATACATAAAAAAAGTGTTAGAAGGGAGCAAAATACAAACCATGGACGAATTTGGATACTTGGTTTCTTTATTACAGTTTGGCCCTATGAATAAAACCCAACTGGTGCTACAAAATATTCAAGAAAAGCCAACTGGTGTTGATATTATTAATAGGCTAATTAAACAAGGACTTATCACTGAAAAACCTAACGAAATAGACAAAAGAAGTAAGAATTTAGAAGTAAGTAAAGAAGGGCAAAAAGAATTGGACAAACTATTTCCTTTAATGAACAAAACATCAAATCTTATCCTGGGAGATCTGACAAATTCCGAAAAAAGTCAACTACTTACCATTTTACAAAAACTTCATAACTACCATAACCCTATTTTTCTAAATCACCTTAACAATGTTGATGAGGTGTTCAAGCCTTTATAGAAAAAAATATCATGTTTTCATTGTATTGGCACATTTTTAGTATGTAATCATTTTAAAATAGAATATTTACATACTAAAAATTAAAAAATGAAAAAGCTCTTCTTCAACGCATTTCTTATTGCATCAATTGTTGTGTTAGGAACTTCTTGTTCTAAGGATAAGGATAATGATGACAAGACTACTGCAAAGGTTATGGTAGTCCATGCCTCCCCTGATGCTCCAAATGTTGATGTATATGTAAACGGTGCTAAATCAGCTATTACTAATTTAGCTTTTGGCAGCAATTCTGCCTATGCTACTTTAAATACAGGCAACACCAATTTTAAGGTTGCACCAACCGGTACCACCAATTATGTAATTGATGCTTCGGCTAATCTTGAGGCAAATAAGTCGTACAGTGTTTGGGCCGTAAACCGTGTAAGTAATATTAGTGCAGCTGTTACAGTTGATGACCTTACCACACCAGCAACCGGAAAAGCGCATATACGTTTTATACACCTGAGCCCTGATGCACCAGCTGTTGACATATTAGCAAATGGTGGAGCCGTATTTACCAATCGCAGCTTTGCAGATGTAACAACTAACGCCAGCGTGGCAAACTTTACTCCAGTAGATGCAGGTACCTATAAGTTAGATGTTAGGGTAAATGGTACAACTACCATTGCATTATCTGTACCCGGAGTATCACTGCAATCGGGTAAAATTTACACTATATATGCAAAAGGTCTTTTAGCAGGCACTGGTAACCAGGCCCTAGGTGCACAAATTATAATGAATAATTAAACAAATGTTGCATCTACTTACCATCTTTATAACAATTATCGTAAAGGTGTTATTAGTAAAATAGCATGCACTTATCATTTATGTAGTTTTATTGAAAAACTATCCTGTAAAAAAAAGCTGTCTAATTAACTTTAGACAGCTTTTTTACTATACGTTATTTTTTACACTACCCTGCCGGCAATACTTTTTTAGCCACACGGCCAATGGTAAGGCCTTGTACTACTATAGAAAATATTACAACAATATAAGTAATGGCCAATATAAAGTTTTTGTGTGGGCCGGGATCAACCGATAAAGCCAGTGCAATAGACACACCGCCTCTTAATCCGCCCCAAACCAATAGCTTAATAGTACCGCCATTAAACTTGGTTTTAAACGGAATAATTTTGGTAGGCACCCATATAGAAATAAAACGGGCCAACAACACTACTACAATGCCTATTAAGCCTACCAACCAGTAATCGGTTAGGTTGGTTATTAACAATAACTCAAAGCCTATAAACAGGAATAAAATGGCATTTAAAATTTCATCCACCAACTCCCAGAATTTTTCCAGGTAATCTTTTGTTGTTTCCGACATAGCCGTTTTTTTGCCATAATTACCAATTACCAAACCGGCTGCTACCATTAATAAAGGTCCCGAAATATGTATGGCCCTTGCTAACAAATAACCACCCATTACGGCCGCCAATGTAAGCAATACGGATACCTTATAATCATCCACCTTTTGCATGGCTTTTGATACCAACCAGCCAACAAGAATACCACCTAATAATCCACCTACGGCTTCCTTCACCAATAACCACGATATACTGGCAGCAGTTACTTCCGCTTCGGTGTTTTGTGCAATTTGTAATAATACCGCAAACACAACAACCGCTACCCCATCATTAAACAACGATTCGCCGGCCACCTTGGTTTCCAAACTACGTGGTACTTTGGCAGTTTTTAATATGCCCAATACCGCAATAGGATCCGTGGGCGATATAAGCGCACCAAACAACAAACAATATATAAACGGCACCTCTTTATATACAAACGGAAATATAAAAAACAGTATACCTCCTACCAACGCTGTTGATAGTATTACACTCAAAGTTGAGAACACCACCACGGGCATTCGTTGTTCTTTTAAATCAGATAAATGAATATGAATGGCACCGGCAAAAAGTAAAAAGTTAAGCATACCGCCCATTAATATTTCCGTAAAGTCTATACCTTCTAATAATTTAGAAAAAGCAAAAAACATTTTAGGAAACAGGTTACCGGTAACAACCAGTATTAACGATGCTGCCATAGCTATTAACATTACCCCAATAGTAGAAGGTAATTTTAAAAAGCGAACATTCACGTAAGAAAAAATAGCAGCTAATACAATTAAGGCAGAAAAGGAATAATAAAGTTCCATCTACAGCATTCAGGTTTTAATTAAAAAATAAGACCACAATGGCCTGATGCATATATATGGCTACAAAGTATGTGCAGCCTGCAAAGCGGCGAAGATAAGGGAAATAAAGGGCTTTAAAGGCATGAAATAAAACGGTAACAATACCCAAAAACTGTTTAAAGTATTGTCTGTTTCCGTTATATAAATCTATTATTTTTTATTTTTTTTTGAGGTCAGCTGCATTACTACTAGCATCGTCTGTTGTGTCACTCACTTGTACGTTCTGTTCTTTATTCAGCATTTTGTAAGTAACACTGCTGTTGGTAAAATGCTTCTAGTTCGTCCTGAGATAACCAAGATCGTTTTAATAGATATAATATTTTTTTACGTTAAAAATAAAATTATGAATACTGTGATAGAATCACGGTCTTAAAGAAATAAGCTTTAAAAACCAGTTTATATTTATCGAAATATTCTTTTGCCTTTTGTGGGTTAAGTCCCCCAATACCGTATATGACAGATATGGTCTTGTCCTCATATACCAATAAATAATTTACCATATACATGGTCATTTTCCCTGCTGCGACTTCTCGAGTTAATTCAATCTCAGTTTCTCCAGCTGGCCATCCATCAACAACAACCTTCCTTCCATTGATGTATTTACCTAAATCTTCTGCGACTTCTTTTAAATATTCAATTGTGTAAAGTCTATCGGCTTGAGATTTATTAGATTTTGTATGAAGGTTCTTCACAGTAAAAGTGATGTTAGCTGACATTGTATCTTTAGGGATTACATAGGAAAATGTTTTAACTACATTTGGCCTTTGCCCTTCGCTTATTTCCCAATCACAAGGATAGAAAAACTTAAGATTCAGTCCTTTTGCCTTTACTAAAGTATCCGTATTAAGTGAACAATAATTGTCTAATAGCTGGCTCGGTTTAACTTGACAAAAAGAATAAAAAGGTGAAAACAATAAAATAAGAAATATTACTCGATACATAAATACAGTGTTAGTTGTTTATAATTAAATTAATCTCACCCAAGGCAAAGAAAATCTAAATTACTAATTTCAATATTAAAAATAATTTTCATTCTACTTCCAGCTGAGTCTCATTCTGTGTTTTGGCTATGTACTCAGCTAAAAAGAAACAACACTACCCTAAGATACCACTTTAAATCAAACACAGATTTTTGCCCAATGCCCAATAGTATTACCGAACAGCCCCGATTAAAATGCGGGGTACTGCAAAATGGCCAATAGAATTGTTGCAGCACAAGTGAGTGACACAACCAAAGCTGATGGTAGCAATGCAGCCCGTAACATAAAAAAGGCATACAAAATTGTATGCCTTTTTACTAATGATGCGTTGCTATTATTTCTTCAAATCATTCAACAAAGTTTTTACCGCTGTTTCCAATTGTTGGTCAACACCGTTAATTACTTTATCGTATTCGTTCATTACTTTAATATCCGGATCGGTTTGCAGGTTTTCTAAAAATTTACCTTCGGTGTTTTTTACACCTACCGGTGGTGCTCCCCAACGTATGCCTGTATCCATTAAACCTTCCCAACCGGCAAAGGTACAAGTGCCCGGCACCGGCATACCTACCATTTTATTAATTTGTTGTTGCGATACCATGTAAGCATAACAATGTCCGTCGCTGTAATTGGCTTCGTTAACAATAGATATACTTGGTTTTGTCCAACGGAAATTTGGCTCGTAACCATTGTGGTGTTTATCGGTACCATAGTCCATAAACTTTTTACCACTTAAAAACATATCCAGGTCGCCTACTAAATCGCCACCGCCATTAAAGCGTGTATCAACTACTAAACCGGCTTTATCAAAATACTTACCCAATACTTCTTCGTAAGTAGTACGATAAGCACCATCGTTCATACCCGGTATATGTACATAACCCAATTTACCACCGCTTAGCTTTTCTACTTCTTTCTGGTTATTTAAAATCCAACGGCGGTATAATAAACCATTCTCTTCGCCAATACTAATAGGTTTTATGATTACATCCTCTTTTTTACCGGCGTTTACAATGGTAATAAGTGTGTTTTTACCGGCTTTACGGTTAAGGTATTGTGCCAAATCTTTATCAGCAGTTATTACTTCGCCATCAATAGCTTCAATTATATAACCCGGCTGTATAGTAATGGCCGCTTTATCTAACGGACCACCTTTTATTACTTCGGTAACTTTTATACCATTACCGGTATAGTTATAATCGTAAAATACACCTAAGGAAGCAGTAGCATCGCCATCAGGATTAGAAGCGAAATAGGATGAGCCGCTATGCGATACATTTAACTCGCCCAATAACTCACTCAACATTTCAGAAAACTCGTAGTTATTACCAATAGATGGTAAATACTTTTCGTAATCAGGTTTGTAACTATCCCAATCTACCCCATGAAAACTGGCGGTATAAAATGTACGTTTGGTTTTGCCCCATACATGCTCAAACAAAAAGTTTCTTTCGGCACGGGTATCAACCAACATTTCACCGCTAATATTTACACGCTCCTGTTTGCTGCTGGCAGCATCAATTTTAATAATGCTACCGCCACTGTTTAAAAATATATTTTTCTGGTCTTTATCCCAAGCCATCGATCCACCATTGCCTGCTAACGGAATCAACATTTTAGTTTCTTTGGTACGCAGGTTGGTACTCCATAAATTATAGCCTTTTTCAAATCGGGCTAAGTAGTATAAAGTCTCACCATCTTTACTTACCAATGCATCGCCTAAAGCAGATGAGTGAATAGTTAAACGAGCTTTGCGGGTTTCAATACCATCCAAATCTATTACAACGGCACTGTCTTTTTTAGGCTCTTTCTTTTTGGTAGTGTCCCCTTTTGTTTTAGCCTCTTCTCTTTCTTTTAATAAAGTAGCATCGGCTTTGCTCAGGTTAAATTTTTCCCATGCATCTTTATTAAAAAACATAGCGTACACATCGGTTTGTGCACCACCTGCCATAGCAGCACCACGTAAACCATCGCGGTTACTAAACCATATCATGGCATTACCATTTAAAATCCATTTAGCCCTACTATCGTTAAAACCACTTTGTGTTAGGTTTACCGCTTTCCCTTTTCCATCGGCTGATACTAAACCAACTTCGCTGGAAGCATTGCCCGGAATATCGTAATTAAACAATAACCATTTACTATCGGGGCTCCATTGAAAATACTGACCACCCTCGCCGGAAGCAAACATTTGCTCGGCACCTAATATGCTGCGGGTTTGTTTGCTGGCTATGTTGTAAATTTTTAGCAGGTTGCGGTTTTCAATATACGCAATCTCTTTACCATCGGGTGAATACAAGGGTTGCGTATTCTCATGTTTATTATCAATAATAGCTGTTTCCTTTATTAAGGTAGATGCATAAAAATAAGTTTCATCCTCACGTTGTTTGCGTGATTCAAAAATGCGCCATTTTCCATCACGCTCTGCTGCGTAAATAATGGCTTTACTGTCCGGAGAAAAACTAACCGATGTTTCCATACCGGCCGAGTTGGTAATGCGTTTGGTAACGCCACCTTCTATACTGTTTACAAATACTTCGCCACGGTAAATAAAGGCCATTTCTTTTCCGTTGGCTGCTACACTCATACCACTACCACTGCTTACACGTACCAGCTCTTCGTTATTTTTACGGCCATCTGCGTTAATGGTTACGTTTAATTTTTGTGCTTTACCATTTTGGTGCGTATAAATTTCACCATCCCAACCATAACATAATACACCGCCATTGCTGCTGCTTAAAAAACGTACCGGGTGTTTTTTATAACTGGTAATTTGTTCTGTTTTTCCACCACTAATATCTTGTTTGTGAATATTAAATGTGCCGCTTTGCTCGCTTAAATAGTAAAAACTTTTATCGTCACCTGCAAATACCGGACTGCGGTCTTCGCCATTAAAGCTGGTAATGCGGGTATGTTTGCCTGCTTTAATATCGTAACTCCATATATCACGGGTAATGGCCGATGTATGGTGTTTGCGCCAGCTATTTTCGCCACCTTTTTTATCGTGATACAAAATAAAATTACCGTTGCTGCTAAATTTTATATCCTCGGCCGGTGTAGGTAAAAACATAGTTACCCTGCCACCATTTACACTAACGCTGTACAACTCCGGCTGCGAACCGGTTGGGTAAGTACGGTTATTGGCAATATCTAAACGGGCACTACCAAAAATTACGCTCTTGTTATCTTTTGTAAACGTGTAAGGGTATTCCTGTGCCGAATGGTAAGTAACCCTTTTAGCTTCACCACCTGTTGCAGGAATAATAAATACATCAAAATTGCCGTAGCGGTCGCTGGCAAAAGCAATGCTTTTACTGTCGTGGCTCCACACCGGCATAAAATCATGCGCCTCGTGTATGGTAAGTGCCGTGGCATTACCACCGCTGCTTGGTACAGTGTATAAATCGCCTTTATACGTAAACACTACGGTTTTACCATCAGGCGATATAGATGGGTAACGCAACCAATTAGGATTGGCTTGTGCTAACAATGAACCGCCGGTAGCCAGGGCCACCAACAACATTAATAATTTTGACATAAAATTTACCGTAAATTTTGTGATTGAAAGCGGACAAGTTAACGAAATTTTTTGTGCTGTTACTTACCATTTATGGAAAGTTTGCAAACCCGACAGCCTCCATTGCTGAACAATGTTATACTGCTGACGGGCTGCCCGATGGCAGTGAAAAGCCCGCAGGCCTGACGCAGGAAGGCCGAGGACTTGTAACGGACAGCGGGAACTGAAGTTGATGGGAGTTGGTGTTGGTGAAAGCCCCAAGTACAGATTTGAGAATTGAGATTTGAGATTTAGGATTTTTTTGGGGTCGGCTGCATTACTACTATCATCGGCTGTTGTGTCACTTGCCGATTAATCATCGGCATCCCGACGTTACACATTAGTCGGGACTTGTACGTTCGGTAATGCTATTGGGCATTGTGTACGTTATCCTACATTATGGTAATACACTCATTGGCAAATTGTCATATGGACGAATTGCCAAATTGCAATTCTCAAATTGTTTTTAAGGCCAACAACCATTAACTTTGCGCCTTAATGAAAATACTCATTAAAAAGGCGACAATTGTTGACCCCTCCTCGCCCCTAAACGGCCGGATTACCGATATATTTATTGACAACAGTACTATTAACGCTATTGGCGATAATTTAAGCCATGAAGCGGATGAAGTATTTGAACAGGAAGGCCTGCATGTATCGGCAGGATGGATGGATGTATTTGCCGGTTTTGGCGACCCCGGCTACGAGTTTAAGGAAACCCTGGAAACGGGTGCTGCCGCTGCAGCTGCGGGTGGCTATACCGATGTAATGGTGATACCCAATACTAACCCTGCTTTACACAACAAAGCCAACATTGAATATATTGTACAAAAAAGCAAACAACTGGCTGTAACCATACACCCTATTGGTGCCGTTACACAAAATGCCGATGGTAAGGAACTGGCGGAAATGTATGATATGTATGCCAGCGGAGCTATTGCTTTTGGCGACGGAACAAAATCTATACAATCATCGGGATTATTACTAAAGGCTTTACAATATGTAAAAGCTTTTGATGGGACGGTTATACAAATACCCGACGATAAAAATATTCAGCCACATGGTTTGGTACATGAGGGCATTATTTCCACGCAATTAGGTTTGCCGGGTAAACCCGCCATTGCCGAGGAGTTAATGGTTGCCCGTGATATTGAACTGGCAAAATATACCGACTCTAAATTGCATTTTACGGGTGTGGCTTCGGCAAGATCTTTAGCGTTGATTGCTGCGGCCAAACAAGAAGGCCTAGCCATTACGGTTTCGGTAACACCTTATCATGCTTACTTTAACGATAACGATATTGTGAGTTATGACAGCAACCTGAAAGTTAATCCACCAATACGCACGAAAAAGGATCAGCAGGCTATACAGGAAGCGATTAGCAATGGTTTGGTAGATTGTATTGCCACACACCATTTGCCACACGAATACGATAGCAAAGTGCTGGAGTTTGAATATGCCAAATACGGTATGATTGGTTTAGAAACGGCTTATGCTGTTTTAAATACCGTTTTGCCAAATGTACCGCAGGAAAAATGGGTTAGTTTATTAAGCAGCCAACCACGTAGCTTATTTAATAAAAACTTACCTGCTATTCAAAAAGGTGCTACAGCAAGTTTAACCTTATTTAATCCGGCAACTACATGGACGGTTAGTGAGAAAGACATACGCTCAAAATCGAAAAACTCGCCTTTTATTGGTAAGGAGTTAAAAGGTAAAGTGGTGGGTATTGTGAATAAAGGACAGGTTGTAATTAGCTAATTTGCCAATGTGCTAGTGAAGTTAATGTGCTGACGATTGAATAAACATTAAATAAACGAATGAATATAAAATTAACACCGCTTATTAAAGGCGGTATTACGGGTTTAGCAATGGTTATTGCTGCATTGGTTATTTATCAGCAAAAATTACCGGCCAATTCTGCCCTGCCCTATATTATTTATATATTGTATGCAGCAGGTATTGCCTGGACATTATGGAGCTTTTCAACATCAGAAGATTATACCGGGAAGTTTGGCGACACATTTACGCAAGGCTTTAAATGTTTTATTATTGTAACCCTGGTAATGGTAATATTTACAGGAATCTTTAACCAATTGCATCCTGAATTTGCCGAAGAGAGTGCAAAGGCTTACAAAGAAGCATTGATAAAAGAGAAAAACAAAATGCCTGCAGAAATTGATACCATGGTGGCAAACGCCAAAAAAGGTTATCTAACAGCCGTAATATCATCATCAATTTTCGGATATTTGATAACCGGTGCCATATTTACTACAATTGGTACCAGCCTGTTAACTTTATTGAAGAGAAAATAATATATGGACTTATCGCTTGTAATACCATTATTGAACGAAGACGAATCGTTACCGGAACTAACCGCCTGGATAGAGAAGGTAATGATAGAGAACAACTATAGCTATGAAGTTATATTTGTTGATGATGGCAGTACCGATAACTCCTGGAAAGTAATACAAGATTTACGTGCAAAAAACCCGAATATTAAGGGGATTAAGTTTCAACGCAATTATGGTAAATCGGCCGGTTTAAATGTGGGCTTTGCGGCTGCGCAAGGCGATGTTATTATTACCATGGATGCCGATTTACAGGATAGCCCTGATGAAATACCTGAACTACGCCGCCTGATTGTTGAGGATGGTTACCATGTAGTAAGCGGATGGAAAAGGAAACGTTACGATAACAGATTGACCAAAAACCTACCCAGCAAATTATTTAATGCAGCAGCCCGTAAAATGAGCAAGATAAAATTGCATGATTTTAACTGCGGCCTTAAATCATACGATAAAAAAGTAGTAAAAAGTATTGAGGTTTATGGTGAAATGCACCGTTATATACCGGTGCTTTCTAAATGGGCAGGCTTTAATAAAATTGGCGAAAAGGTGGTAGAACACCGTGCCCGTAAATATGGCGTAAGTAAGTTTGGTTGGGAACGTTTTGTAAACGGCTTTCTGGATTTAGTGAGCATATTTTTCATGGGCAAATTTGGTAAAAGGCCCATGCACTTTTTTGGCTTGTGGGGTACCATTTTCTTTTTAATTGGCTTTTGTTTTTCATTATACCTTATTGTAAGCAAGCTGATAAATTTTGAATACGGCATTACCAACCGTCCCGGATTTTTTATTGCTTTAACTGCTATTATTATTGGAGTACAATTATTTTTAGCCGGATTTTTAGGTGAGTTAATATCCCGTAACTCCACCGGTAGAAACCATTATTTAATTGAAGAAAAAGAAGGTGTTTAACAAGCCTTAAAAATTATAAACAGAAAGAGTGCTTAATAGCACTCTTTTTTCATTTTAGTAACAGGTGTAGTTATGGTTTATACAATATTCGGATTGGTGATTTCTCCTTCTCCAACCGGCTCAAGACCTCGTGTACCAAGCGAGGCATTTGCAATGTTACCATCATCACTAATAACGGCCCAAAACCACAAAGGGTTTTCATTACGTAAGAGATCGACAATTCTAGGCCATTCCCATTGATAATAAGAAATTACCGGAACACCGCTTTCAACACGATGTGGTGTTAAACTTGTCTTACTATCAAGTTCAAAATAAAGACGAGCAACCAATGGGGTACGGTTGTTTTCTTCGCCATACAAAAAGATAGTGTACAACTTGAATACAGGATTACTACTTAAAGAATAGCTTTTTACTTGCTTGTTATAATGCATAGGTTACAATTTTGACATGTTGGAATAATTACTATAAAATAGTTTACGGCATATTGCTTTCCTACAAGTTACAATCAATAAACCATATTTGAATAAACAGCTATTGAGAGTGTTTCTCTTTTGTTATATTTGAAGCAAAGTATTGTACTATGCCAACTGATATTAAATGTCCTAATTGTGGCCACGAGTTTGAACCTAACGAAGCTATCCGGGATCAGGTAGAGAAAGAGTTACGTTCTAAAGTAGCTGATTGGCAAAAAAAGAAAACCGAAGAATTTGAAAAACAACTGAGCAAAAAAGAAGCAGATCATGCCCTGCAATTGCAAAGCGAAAAAAATAAACTGCAACAACAGTTAGAAGAATCTTTGCGTAAATCTATCAGTGCCGACTATAATAACCAGATACAGTTATTAGAAAAAAACAATAAAGAAAACGAAGAAAAACTAAAACTATCCCGCCAGAAAGAACTTGAGTTTTTACAAAAAGAACAAATACTAAAAAACAAAGAAGCTGAAATTGATATTACTGTTCAGAAAACCTTGCAACAACAACGGGAAAAACTATCAGAAGAAATAAGAAAAATAGAAGAACAAAAAGTAGCGGCAAAAGAAACTGAATTTCAGCTACGCCAACGTGAGTTGGAAAAACAACTGGAAGACCAAAAGAAACTGGTAGAAGAAATGAAACGTAAGGCCGATCAGGTTTCTATGCAATTACAAGGCGAGGTACAAGAGTTAGCATTAGAAGAATTACTACGCAGCAATTTTCCGTTTGATATGATTAGCGAAGTAGGTAAAGGTGTACGTGGGGCAGATTGTATACAAACCGTACGTAACCAGTTTGGGCAGGAATGTGGTAAAATTATTTTTGAAAGTAAACGTACTAAAGATTTTGCCAACGACTGGATTGAAAAACTAAAAGCCGATATGCGCAGCCAGGGTGCTGATGTAGCCGTAATAGTAACACATGCTTTACCAAAAGATATGGATCGCTTTGGCGAAAAAAATGGTGTATGGATTTGCAGCTTTGCTGAAGTAAAAGCCATTACACATATGTTACGTGACGGCATTATTAAAGTATTTAACGCCGTAAAAAAACAGGAAAACAGCGGCGATAAAATGCACCTGTTATACGATTATTTAACCAGCAGCGAATTTGCCGAGCAATGGAAAGCTATTCGGGAAGGTTTTATGAGCATGAAACTTTCTATACAAAAAGAAAGAGATGCGATGGAAAAACTATGGAAAGCCCGTGAAAAACAATTGGAAAAAGTATTGTTGAATGCAGCGCATATCAAAGGATCGATAGAAGGTATTTCGGGCAGCGATGTGGATTTGAATTTATTGGAAGATGGTGAGGATGATGAATAATAAATGATTTCTTTATTGCACATTCAAATTCTCAGCCGAGTGTCATACAAGCCTTGTACCATCGCTATGGACTCGGCTTTAACAATAATAATCTTTGTTGTACGCCGAGTCCCCTGCGGGAGACTCGGCTGAAAAGAAAACTCCTACCGCGTTTCGTCAGGCCCAGCCTGACAAACTTCTTGTCATTTTAAAGGACATAATCTTTCTTTTACTTATGTCTCAACCTGACAAAAACATAAATAAAAACGGCGCTTCAAGCGCCGTTTTTATTTAACTATATTCAATCGTATGCCCTTTGCTGGCATTGTATAATTTATACCAATCCTGGTGATCTAAATTCACGCTAAAGGAGTTGACAATATTTCTTATCCTGTCTTCATTCAATGTACCAATTAATGGCAATGCACCTAGTTTAACCAACCAGGCAACCGCCAACGATTCAATATTGGCATTATACTTTTCGGCTAATAAATTTAATTGATAATGCACACGGGAAGCTACTTCATCAGTACCATTTTCAATACGGCCATTTGCCAATGGTGATGTAACCAATGGACGCATGAATTTTTGTTTGATATAATCCAACTGACCATTGTCCAACGCTTCGGTTTCTAATAAGTTTAATTCAATATGGTTGGTAACAAGTGGTACTCTTAGTACCGATGCCAGTAACTGATGTTGAAAGACGGTGAAATTGGTAATACCGATATTTCTAATCTTACCGCTTGATCGTAATTTTTCCAATGCATACGCTGTTTCTTCCACATTAGAAACCGGATCAATTCTTTCCAATAAAAAAATATCAATATAATCTGTACGTAAGTTTCTTAAAGATTGTTCAACACTTTCGGCAATGTATTTAGCCGATGAATCGTAATGCGATACTTCTACGCCGGGTTGTTTAGCATGCGGCCTGCGTAAGCCTGCTTTGGTAAACAATACAATATCTTCCCGCTTTATTTTTTTTGAAATGATGGCGTCGCCAAAAAGTTTTTCAATTTCATAATCACCATAACGGTCGGCATGATCAAAAGTGTTAATACCTAAGTCTAAACAAAGACTTACAATACTATCTAACTTTTTTACGTCCTGCACATCCTTATCACTCCAGCGATAAAAACCATACACAGCAGGCGAAACCTTTGGGCCCGAATCACTTAAATAAATCTTTTCCATAAGTTAAGTTGTTTACTTTATGCTTGTAAAAATGTTAACCATCCGTTATTAAAGCAGCTACTTACTACTTTTTTTTCCACCACACTAAACATTGTGCTTAATTGATGGTTATATTTGTCTACAAATTTAGTAGACTTAAATATATTTCACAAATGAATCTGTTCCAAAAGGCATTATTTTTTATCCCAATTTCATTTTCTTTGGTAACCGCTACGCAAGCTGCACCTAATCCGTTGAAAATGGAGGAAAAAACCTTTTCACCTTTTAAAAAGTGGCGTGGCGTATTTACCATCAAGCCCGGTGTAGAAGTGCCTTTTAATTTTGAAATTACCGGTAACAACAATAAAAATGCACAGGCATTTTTTATTAATGGCCAGGAACGTTTTAATGCCGGCCGCATTAGCTGGACAAAAGACTCTTTGTTTATTTATATTGATCAGTTTGAAAACGAACTGGCATTTGCCATTAACGAAAAAGGTACTTTGCATGGCAACTTTCGTAAGCAAGCAACAAAAAATAATGTTTACCCTGTTACCGCAACAGCCAATGAAAATTTTAGGTTTATACAACCATCACAAGCACCTGCCAAAGATATTTCCGGTACATACGATGTAACTATTGGCCAACCCAATGGTAAGGAAGAAAAAGCCGTTGGTTTGTTTACGCAAGATGGCAATACTTTACAAGCAAGTTTTTTACGAGTAACCGGCGACTCCCGTTTTTTAGATGGCGTGGTAGATGGTGATAAATTTTATTTATCGTCTTTTATTGGTTCAGGTGTTAGTTATTACACCGGCACTATTACCAACAATGGTATTACCGGACAAATTATTGGAGCCCGCAGTAACACTAATTTTACAGCTACCGAAAATGAAGAAGCTGCCCTACCCGATGCCTACACACTTACTACTTTAAAACAAGGTTACGATGCACTTACTTTTACATTTCCCGATGTAAATGGCAAACAAGTTTCATTAAACGATCCGCAGTTTAAAAACAAAGTGGTTATACTTTCTATCACTGGTAGCTGGTGCCCCAATTGTTATGATGAAGCGAGTTTTTTATCGGACTATTATAACAAAAACAAACAAAAAGGTGTAGAAGTAATTGCTTTGCATTACGAACGCCAGGATGATACAGCATATGTAAAAAAAGCATTAAACGGTTTTAGAAAAAAACTAAACATTAATTATACACAGTTGTTTGCGGGCATTGCCGATAAACAACAAGTGGCACTTTCTTTACCTGCTTTAAATACTTTTCTTGCTTTTCCCACCACTATTTTTATTGATAAACAAGGTAAGGTTTCAAAAATTCATACCGGTTACTCCGGACCTGCAACTGGCAAGTTTTATGATGCTTTTGTACAGGAGTTTAACGATGAAGTAAACAAGCTAATACAACAATAATTTTATTTTTTTATCATCGTCCCCCCTTGATTGAACTTTACTTGCGACGCTCCGTTCATCGTTCGGTTCTTTGTGCATCATCGTGATAGCTTGTCGTTTCCTATAGTTAATTAATTACTTTAGTGCAGGAATTTCTACTAACTCGGTTCGTGTATTACGAATCGAAAAATGGTTCGTGAGACACGAACCATGGCACGGAGTCTTACTGTTTCAACGACCGTCATCCTGAGCAAAGCGAAGGAACTCCTCAACAAAAAATCTTTACGCTAAACAAATACAACCTGCTCAATGCCCAATAGAATTACTGGACGCTGAAGAGTGCGACGCTACAGAAGCTCAATCAAGGGGGGGGACGTTGGTAACAAAAATAAAACCTAGATAATTGTAATTCAAAGTCCCTTTAGATTCCTGAGTGAAACGAAAGGAAGGAGCAAAGCTCGAAGGGTCGATAGTAGTAATGCAGTTGACTACATAAAAAAACGCACCGCAAAGATGCAGTACGTTTACACAAAAAAAAATGGGTTAACATGTTGACGCCATGGTCGGATTCGAACCGACGTAAAAGGTGTTGCAGACCTGTACCTGTCCTCTCGGCCACATGGCTGGTATATAATGTGTACCGGCTTTATTAAACCGGTACAAAATAATTAATTTCCCCTGAATGCGTAACGGATGGTTACACCATAAGTAACAGGATCGCCAAGCACACCGGCATAATGACCCGCATTACCACCCGCAGGTAATAATTGTTCATAATAATCCTGGTTTAAAATATTACGACCCCAAACATAAATGGTAAAACTGTTTACGGTTCTAAAACCAAGTCTTGCATTTAACAAACCATACCCATCAACATTTAAATAAGCCGACGGCGAGGGGCTGGATGAAAAAGAAGAACGATAAAAACCTTCGGCCGCAACAAAGAAATTACCATGCTGTTTTAAAAATGTTGCGGGTGTGGTAAACTCAGCACCTACCGATCCGGCAGTTTTTGATATGCCCGGTAATTTGGATTTAGATATGTCTTTAAATGCAACCTGCTGACCTGCATCGTTGGTAGCGCCTGTTTCTTCTAAAGGCAATGGTGCGTTAGAAAACCTCAGGTACTTACCATCAGTATATGCAAATGAACCAAAGAAGTTGAAGTTTTTATTGATGCGGTAATTAATATCTACTTCTGCACCACGTACCCTAACTCTTTCTGCATTGGCGATGTACCCCCTATTAACACCTAACTGTGGCGATTGTACGTTTGCCTGATAATCTTTAATATTAGTATTATAAAATGTTGCGTTTACATTAAAGTTTTGAAACGGTGTGCTTTTAATACCGGCTTCGTAATGTGTTACGTATTCGGGTTTAATTACCGATAAGTCTAAAGCAGGCTCGCCATTAACAACCGGTAAACCGGCCACATTTACACCCACCGGTTTAAAACTGGTTGAGTAAGTAGCATACACGTTATAATTTTTTTCTTCCGGTCTGTACGACAAGGTAAGGTGATAAGTAAAATTATTTTCATCGGCATTGGCAATATAGTATTGGTTACTATACACACCCTGACGAATAGCAAGAATGGCAGGATCGGTAAACACTTTTCCACCACGTGCCTGACGATCGTAGATTACGTCTTTTTTATCGTAGTTAAAACGTAAACCCGGTTGTATAAAAAATCCCGGAAGTGCCTGCCAGTCGGCATTTGCAAAGATGGCTGCACTGGTTGATTTGATGGATGAATTGGTAAATACACCATAACCTTCAAAGAGGCTGTCGGTTCTCCATAAATTGCTGGTAGAACTTTGCGAAAAACGCCATTGGTCTCTGCCTGCTACTTCCGAACCGGTTGTTTTTACACTTTGATTTATATAAAACAAACCGATAACACCACTTAATTTTTCTGAGAAATTACCGGCATAACGAATTTCCTGTGACCAGTTATGGTGCTTGGTTGGATTTTGTGATAAAGCTAAAGATTGTAAACCCGTAAAATCTCTATCGTTAGACGGACCCCAATTCCAATAACGCCATGCGGTTGTAGAAGTTAGTGTACCCGGACCAATTTGTGTTTCGATATTTAATGATGCACCGCCAATATCATTATCAGATTTCCAGGGAGTATCATGGTCTATCACCCGATCGAAAGCGTTTAATGTAGGAACCTGGTAACCCAGATCGGCAATGATATTATTAAACTGGCGATATGGCTGACGTTTTGTAGTTACTACACCGGCTAATACCTGCGCATAACCATCAGGACGTTGCCTTGTATTATCGGCATTTAAAGTAATGGTTGTATTGTCCGAAGCCTGGTACAATAACTGTCCTCTCCAACCCAGGTTATTAATATCGTTTGTTGCTTTGTTGGTGGCTATATTATCAATTATACCATCACGTTGTGTACCGGAAAAGGATGCCCTTGCTGCCAGCTTTTTTGTAAGCGGCCCAGACAACGATGCCTTGGCTTGTACATAACCATAATTACCATAGCTTAATTCAAAATCAGCCTCCGGACGAAAACTTGCTTTACGGGATGTAATATTAAATGCACCTGCTGTTGTGTTTTTACCAAACAAAGTGCCTTGTGGGCCACGTAATACTTCTATCTGGGCCACATCAATAAAATCCAATGTAGTAGCTGCAGGACGGGCAAAGTAAACTCCATCCACATAATAACCAACACCAGGATCCAATCCATCGTTGGTTAACCCAAATGGGGAACCAATACCACGTATGTTGATACCTGTGTTACGCGGATTAGAAGAATACAATTGTACAGAAGGAACTAATTCTTTTAAACGGTTGACATTAAAAGAACCTGTTTCCCTAACCTGCGAACCACCTATTACCGAAATAGGAATAGGGACATTTTGTACTCTTTCTAAACGGCGACGGGAAGACACAGAAACATCTGATAACAATAAATCTTCTTTAAACAATACCACATTTACTGTTGTAGCTGATGCATCTTTTATTTGTATTTCTCTTGTTTTAAATGATACAAAACTAACCAGCAGTGTAAATGGTGGTGTTACATTCTCAATTTCAAAAATACCTTGGTTATCGGACAAAACAGTAATGCCTTTGTTTTTAACAACAATAGTTGCATTGGGAATTGAAATGCCGTTCTCCTCTTTTACAATACCGCTAATTTTATATTGCGCAAAGGAAGTAACAGCCAATAGCATGAATAAACTGGTTATAGATAAGGTTTTTATGCTTTTTGACATAATAGTTTGTTTTAGTTTATAGTCTACAATTTTTATAGACTTTTATTGCAAAAAAATATTTAAATATACATGCGCAGCAATCGAACAGGAAGCAGCTTACAACAACATCGGTCGGCAGACCAATGAAAAGCTAAAAAATGTTTACTCATTTTAATGTTTGTAAAAATATAGGAATATAATTACTCTACCAATTTAGTAGACTTTTATTTTTAAATTAGAGTACTTTAACCAGAATACGGATACTCCAAACAATTACCAAAATACCCACCAATATTAATGCGGTACGCCTGGGTAATTTACCTACCAATTTTGCAGCAATGGGAGCTGCAATTAAGCCACCCAATATTAAGCCCAAAATAGTTTGCCAATGGGTAACACCTAATAAAATAAAAAAGGTTAAGGCACTGGCGAATGTTACAAAAAACTCAGTAATACTTACTGAACCAATTACATAACGGGGACTTCTCCCCTTTGTAATTAAAGTGGTGGTTACTATTGGCCCCCAGCCACCACCACCAAATGAATCGAAAAAACCACCGGCTCCTGCTAATGCTTTGTAGTGTTTAAACTTCTTTTTCTTTATTTGTTTTTGATAGGCTGTATATAAAATTTTTATACCCAATAACAATGTATAACAGGCAAGAATAGGCCGCACATAATCGCTATACTCCTCGCCTAAATAATATAATAGCCATGCACCGGCAATAGCACCAATTACACCCGGTAACACCAATGCTTTAAATAATTTTTTATTTACGTTACCAAATTTGTAATGGCTATAACCACTGGCACCACTGGCAAACATTTCAGCCGTATGTATGCTACCACTAATAGCTGCCGGGCTTACACCGGCTGATAATAACACTGTAGCACTTACCACACCATAGCCCATACCTAATGCACCATCTACCAACTGTGCAAAAAAACCGGCTGCAAACATTACCAGAAAACTTGCATCCAATGTACTGTATAATGAAAGGAAACCATTTTTTATACTTTGAAAAGGAATGATGTAAGTAAATGTAAAATGCCCTACCAACATTAAACCAAAGGCTATTAAAATATAAGTAGCAATACGTTTCCAGCGTCGCTCATTATAAGCGGTATCATCATCGGTAAGTAGGCGGGTAATTTTGTTTAACTTTTTTACCTTGTACTCAAAGTTGCCGTTTAACTTATTGCGTACTTTTTGTAAGTTATTAATGGTTTCATCCAACTCCGCAGGTAAGGCATCATTCAAAACCTCCTTCATGCGTTTGGCCATGGTTGGCGATTTTCCATTAGTAGATATTGCAATTTTTAAATTGCCTTTTCTAACAATAGAGCCCAGGTAAAAATCGCAGAACTCGGGTGTATCGGCTATATTAATTAATTTGTTTTGCAATCGGGCCGCAGCAAAAATTTCTTTACTTAATGCTTTATCATTGGCCGCTATAATTGTAATATCGCAGGCGTCTAAATCGGCTTCGGTATAAGCCCGTTGTTCTATTTTTATATTATCAAAACCGTTTACAGCTTGGGTAAACTCGGGTAAAATATGTATAGCTACTACTGTTATAGCAGCATTGGGACTGTTATTTAATAACGCAGTAATTTTTTCTAAGCCAATTTTTCCTGCACCCACCAGCAATACTTTCAAATGATCCAACTTTAAAAAAACAGGAAACAATTCATTAACTGTTTGTCCGCTTTTAGTTGTTGTATCGTTTGTCATTAAATCCATATTCTTCTATTATACCGTTATTATTTCGTTTGTTTAGTGCGTTAGCCGTTGAGCAAAGAACAGAAAGATGAAGAGTGCGACGCAACGAAGATGCCATGAAAAACTGCAGCCGGTAACATAAAATTACGCCTGCTTAATCCACTTGTTATAAGCAAAATCGCCAAAGGTATCGCCGTTCTTTTTTTCTTTTGCATACACTGCAAATAAATCATCCAGCGTTGCTAATATTTGAGCTTCATCTACATTCTCTTTATACTTTGTATTTAACCTAAGGCCTTGCCTGTCGCCACCAATATGCAGGTTGTAATAACCGTAAGATGTGCCTATAAAACCAATCTCAGCCGCAGCCGAACGGCCGCAACCATTGGGGCAACCCGTCATACGCATACTTATTTCTTCATCGGCCAAACCATATTTTTCTACCAACGGTTCTACTTTAGAAATTAGTGTAGGCAAGTAACGCTGCGCCTCGGCCAATGCCAACGAACAAGTGTTGAATGACACACAAGCAATAGCCGTACGCCTGATGGCACCTGCACTTTCGTTGTGTGTAATAACACCCATCTCTTGTAAAATGTCATGCACTGTTTCTTTATTCTCCGGTGCTACATCTGCAATAATTACATTTTGATTACCGGTAAAACGAAAGTTTGCTAAACCAGTTTCGGCTACACGTAATAAAGCCGATTTTAACGCAACTGTATCACTATCCAACACTCTTCCGTTTTCTACAAAAACGGTGTAATACCAATTGCCCTGATGGTTTTGTTTCCACCCGTAATGATCTTTTCTTGATGTGAATGTATAAGCCCTTTCCGGCTCAAAGCTAAAGCCACAGCGCTTTTCCACCTCGGCTCTGTAGCCATCCACACTTAATTTATCAACCGTATATTTTAAGCGTGCCTGTTTTCTATCTTCTCTGTTACCAAAGTCACGTTGCACGGTTAATATTTCATATACTGCTTTCAACACTTTTTCCTCTGTATCTAAAAAACCAAGTACCGATCCTAAACGGGCATAGGTTTTTGCATTGCCATGTGTGGTACTTAAACCACCACCAACAGCAATATTAAATCCTAGTAATTTATCATTTTCAATAATGGCAATCAAGCCAATATCATTTGTAAAAACATCAATATCATTATTAGGCGGAATAGCAATAGCTATTTTAAATTTACGCGGCAAGTACCTGTCCTGGTATAAAGGATCTTCTTCCGATCTGTCTGCAATTTGTTCTTCGTTCAGCCATATTTCATAGTAAGCCCTTGTCTTGGGCAAACCCAATAAACTAATTTTATCGGCATAAGCAAACACTTCTGCATGCACCGGCGATTCCTCCGGATTAGCACTACACATTACATTCCTGTTCACATCGCCACATGCCGCAATTGAATCAAGCTGTAAGGTATTAAACGCCTGTATGGTTGGTTTAATAGAGGATTTTAAAATACCGTGCAACTGCACCGTTTGCCTGGTTGTAATTTTTATTACACCGGTTGAATGCTCTCCGGCAATATGATGCAAGCCCACCCATTGCTCGGGCTTTAATAAACCACCGGGCAAACGCAAACGAATCATGTACGAATACAACCACTCCAGTTTTTTTGCACTGCGTTCATCACGTCTGTCGCGGTCGTCCTGTTGGTACATACCATGAAACTTAATCAGCGTTTGATCATCTTCACGTATAGCACCGGTAATATCATCGGCCAGACTTTCCTTCATGGTGCCGCGTAGCCCTTTACTCTCTGTTTTTATTCTTTCAACAGGCGATAGTTTTTTATTTTCTTTTTCTTCCATAGCGGCCTCCCCAAGCCCCTCCAAAGGAGGGGTTTTAGATTATAATTATTTATGAATTTCTTTAACTGTTGTTTTTCATTTTTTTATGTTACCAGCTGGAGTACTACTATCAGCTTTGGTTGTGTCACTCACTGCATCGTTCAGTAATTCTATTCAGCATTATGTAAGTACCAGCCCAATTATATAAAACCTGTAATCACAAGTTTTTAAGCCCCTCCTTTGGAGGGGTTTGGGGAGGCCTTCTCTAATACACATCCTTTTCATAACGTCCTTCTTCCTGCAATTGTAATAAATAAGCAGCCGCTTCGTCTTCACTTAATCCTCCTTGTTCACTAATAATATTCAGTAAGGTTCTTTCTACATCATTCGCCATTGGTTCTTTAGCGCCGCATACATATAAGGTAGCGCCATTGTTTATCCAGTTATACAAGTCGCTACTTTTTTGTTGCATTTTATGTTGTACATAAATCTTCTCCTGCTGGTCGCGGGAAAAAGCCAGATCAAGATTAGTAAGCACACCGGTTTGTACATAGTTCTGCATTTCTACCTGGTATAAAAAATCGGTAACAAAATGTTGCTCACCAAAAAATAACCAGTTACGTCCTTGTGCACCTGCTGCATCACGTTCGGCCAGGAAAGAACGGAAAGGTGCAACACCTGTACCCGGGCCAATCATAATTACATCTTTGCTTGCATCAGGCAGTTTGAATGCTTTGTTTTTATGTACATAAAAAGTGATAGCTGTACCAACCGGTTGATTACCTAAAAACTCACTGCATAAACCATAACGATGTTCATCCTCTGTATAAAAAGAGTTTTTAGAAACGGTAATATGTACTTCATTTTCACCGTGTGCAGATGGAGCCGAAGCAATAGAATATAATCTTGGCGAAATAGGATGCAACAGTTTTACTACTTCAATAAACTGTGAAGCATTTTTTACCGGATAAATTCTTAATAAATCAACCAGGTCCATGCGTATGTCGGGAATATCCTGCGCTGTTAACTCGGCATACTTACGTATGGCAGGCAATAACAGATAACATATATTCAAATGTTGTGTCAATAAATCTCTTAAGCTAGCTGTTACTTTTGCAGTAACAACTTCCAAGTCACCATCGGCTTCAGTTAAGGCCAAAATTCTTTCAACAATTTGTTGTTTATTAAAGGGAACAATACCAATAGCATCACCCGGTTCGTAACTAATTACTTCATCGGTTGTTATTTCAATATGGTAGGTTTCTTTTTTTGAACCACGATCGTTTAAATTAACTGATGACAAGATAGAACCCTGATAATATTTTTTTCCTGTAGTTTGTTTAGGTTGGGTAGTTGCAGTTGTTAAAATTTGTTGTGCAGCCCCATCGGCAGCAACGGTATTCAATACATTATCTAACCAACTTAAAGCCTGTGCTTCATAATCCACATCACATTTTTCAACGGCTAATAAACGTTTGGCACCAAATGTTTCAAGTCGGGTATCTACATCAACACCTGTCTGGCAAAATAAAGGGTACGATGTATCGCCCAATGCCAATACACTATAGTTTAGTTTTGTTAACGCCAACTCATTTGTTGCATGAATATGCTCATAAAACTTTTTACCCGATGCAGGCGGTTCGCCTTCACCTTGGGTGCTTATTACTACCAACAACACTTCTTCTTTGGTTAAATCGGTAAAACGGTACTGATCTAATCCTGCCAGTTTTATATTGATACCTTTTTTCTTGGCAATGCCGGCTAATTGTGTAGCCAGTTTTTTAGCATTGCCGGTTTCGGTACCATATACCAAGGTAATTTTTCTATTCACCGCTTGCACAGCTACAGCAGTTGCACCTCCGGTTTTATTACCTGCTGTTAAGCCGGCAAAATAACCATTCAGCCATATTAGCTCTTCGGCGTTGGCACCTTCCACTAAAGTGTTTAATAATTTAAGTTTTGATTCGTTTAACATAGCCGGAATATTTATACTGCCTGTTTGCGCAAAGCATCTACATTTTCAAAATATTGTTCGTTGCTGTTACTGTTGCGTAACCATTTAAATTGCTCGTGTAGTACCACCACTTTTCCTACAATTAACAAGGATGGGGAAGCAAATTCTTTATCCTGAAACTCTTCCCGGTGGCGGTAAATATTACTTACATGTACATTTTGTAAACGGGTAGTTGCCTGCTCTACCACCGCAATATATTTATCGGAAGTAATGCCTTGTTTTTTCAGGTTTTCCACAATATCATTTAACGTACCTGATGACATATAGAATACCAATGTATCATCCGTTGCAGCCAGTTCTTTCCAATAATTTTCACTTAGTATATCAGTTTTATAATAGGTTAAAAAACGTACAGCATTAGCATAATTGCGTGCTGTTAATGGTATACCCGCATAAGCTGCCGCACCCAAGGCAGCGGAAATACCCGGTATAATTTCATAAGGAACATTATTCTCGATTAATGTTTGCAGCTCATCCAATACATTGGCAAATACTGATACGTCGCCACCTTTTAAACGTACAACGGTTTTACCCTCCCGGCTATAATCAACCATTAACTGGTTAATCTTTTTTTGGGGGGTGGATAATCCAAAACGACCCTGTTTACCCACACAAATTACTTCTGCTTTAGCAGGTACATACTCGTTAATAATTTCATGGCTTACCAACCTGTCGGTTAATACCACATCCGCTTTTTGCAGCCATTTAACTGCCTTTACGGAGATAAGTTCAGGATCACCCGGACCTGCACCTGCTAATATTACTTTGCCGTTTATATATTGTACGTTCATAATAGTCTACTATTTTAATAGAGAATAAGTGCAAAAAAATTTTATTGAATAAGTACCGCTGCAACGGTGCTGTTACTGGTTTCGTCAATTAAGATGGCACTGCCGGTTGCGGGTAAGGTTTTATACGCATCAAATACCAACGGCGATGCCGTTTTAATAGTAGCTTTTACTACCTCATTTAATTTCACACCTTCCGTAACAGGCTGCTGGCTTAATGTGTTTACATCTAATTTATATAATACCTCTTTAACAACCGTCCTTATCAATCTGCTATTATGCTGCAGGTAATATTTGTTACCGGCTTGTAAAGGTTTATCGCCTAACCAACATAACAGTACTTCCAATTCATTCTCCACTTTGGGTTCGTTACCCAGTTTCACAATGGTATCACCACGGCTTATATCAATGTCATCGGCTAATTGTATAACAACAGGCTGCGGTGCAAAAGCTTCTTCTACCGCTACACCATTTACTTCCAAAGAAGCAATGGTACTTTCAATTCCGGCAGGTAATATTTTAACACTATCGCCTTTTTTATACACACCACTTAATACCTTACCCGCATAACCACGGTAATCATGTAAGGCTTCTGTTTGCGGCCTTATAACAAACTGCACTTGCATACGGGCATCATCCAAATTTGCGTGTGTTTCTACCTGAACAGTTTCCAAATAGTTCAATAATGTTTGCCCTTCGTACCATGGCATGGTTTCAGATGCATCCACAATATTATCGCCATTTAAAGCACTGATTGGTATATAGGTTACATTTTTTAGACCTAACTGTGATGCTACTTTTGCATAATCAATTACAATATTATTGTAGGTATCCTGCGAATATTCTACCAAATCCATTTTATTAATGGCCACGACAACTTGCGGAATATTTAATAAGGATGCAATGATAGAATGTCGCCTGGTTTGTTCGGCCACTCCTTGGCGGGCATCAATTAAAATAATAATTAGTGATGCATTGGATGCACCGGTAATCATGTTGCGTGTGTATTGCACATGACCCGGAGCATCGGCAATAATAAATTTTCTTTTAGGTGTAGAAAAGTATCGGTAAGCCACATCAATGGTAATGCCTTGTTCTCTTTCGGCACGTAAACCATCGGTAAGCAAAGCCAGATCAATACTACCTGCTTGTTTATTTTTTGTTTGTTTTTCCAGCACTTCTAACTGGTCAACCATAATATTTTTGCTATCGTATAACAAACGGCCAATTAATGTGCTTTTGCCATCATCTACACTTCCTGCTGTTATAAATCTTAGTAAATCCATGATTTAGTTAATTGTTAATAGTTCATGGTTAATAGTAATACTTTTAATATTAACCGGTTTTTGTTGATTAGCGAACGGAGTTCCCGAAACAAGTTCGGGATGCTGCATTTTGGCCAATAGAATTGATGCAGCAGAACGGAGCGTCGCAAGTAAAGTTCAATCAGGGAACTGCTGCTGGTAACAAAAAAATCCCTTTTTAAATTTTTACTTTTTACTTTAAAAATATCCGTTCTTTTTTCTGTCTTCCATGGCGGCTTCGGTTACACGATCATCAATACGTGTTTCGCCGCGTTCGCTAATGCGAGCTGCGGTTATTTCGTTAATCACTTCGTCTAATGTGGATGCATTGCTTTCTACCGCAGCAGTACAAGTCATATCGCCAACCGTACGATAACGTACCCGTTTGGTAAGCACCACATCGGTATCATCAATTTGTATGAAAGGTGATGTAGCTACATATTGTCCTTCGTGTAATAACACTTCCCTATCGTGCGAAAAATAAATAGATGGTAAACCAATTTTTTCTTTGCGGATGTAATTCCAAATATCTAATTCCGTCCAGTTACTGATGGGAAACACACGAACGTTTTCGCCTTTATGAATACGGCCATTAAAAACATTCCATAATTCGGGACGTTGCAATTTTGGATCCCACTGCCCAAACTCATCACGTACCGAAAATATTCTTTCCTTGGCACGGGCTTTTTCTTCATCACGACGGGCACCACCAATACAAGCATCAAAACCAAACTCCTCAATAGTATCTAACAAAGTATAGGTTTGTAACCAGTTACGGCTGGCAAACTTTCCTTTTGGTTCAGTAAGGTTACGTTGTTTAATGGTATCGCCAACCTGGCGTACAATTAAATCGGCATTTAATTCTTTTGCTAATTGGTCGCGGTAGTTTAACGCTTCGGGAAAATTATGTCCCGTATCAATATGCACTAAGGGAAAAGGAATTTTACCGGGAGCAAAAGCTTTTTTTGCGAGATGTACCAAGGTGATAGAATCTTTACCGCCACTAAACAGCAAAGCAGGCCTTTCAAACTGGGCCGCTACTTCTCTGAAAATATGTATGCTTTCCGCTTCTAATTGTTCTAAATAATCTAATTGATATTTGCTCATTCCTTCACGCTTTTAACAGGTTATTAAAACCTGTAATTCCAAAAAAATATTTTATGCTTGTGCAATAGCAACGGGTGCGGTGCTATGCAGTCCACATTCTTTTTTACTGTTATCTTCCCACCACCAACGGCCTGCTCTAAAATCTTCGCCTGGTTTTATAGCCCGTGTACATGGTGCACAACCAATACTTACAAAACCACGAGTATGTAAAACATTGTACGGAACATTGTTGTTGGCAATGTATGTTTCTACTTCTTGGGTTGTCCAATGTAAAATGGGGTGATATTTAATAATGTCATTGCTTTCGTCCCACTCAAACTGTTGCAAAGTTTGTCTGTTAGCAGAATGCTGGGCACGCAAGCCGGTTATCCAGATTTTATTTCCCGACAATGCTTTTTGTAAAGGCACTACCTTACGTATTTGGCAACATGCTTTTCTTAATTCGGGAGAAGCATAAAAACCATTGGGACCATTAACGGTAGTGTATTGCTGTAAAGCAACAGCATCGGGATAATAAGCCTGAATGGGCAGTGCGTATTTATCTACCGTAGCACTCCAGGTAGAATATGTTTCGGGAAACAAACGACCTGTATCTAATGTAAATAATTTTATAGCGGCTTCGGACTTTGCTATCTGATCGGTGATAACCTGATCTTCGTAACTGAAACTGGTAGAAAATGTAACCTGATTGGGAAATAGTTTATACAACTCGGCCAATACCTGAGGTATGCTGTTATTTTCTGAAAAATCCGATAATGTTTGTATGATAGTATGTTGCTCTGCCATAAGTGTAAAATAATGTTAGCGAATAAAATTGTTAAGCACCTTTGCGTTAACAACAACCGGCACATTGCTTACACATGCAACGCATAATACTGGTAATAATTATATTTTGTTTTTGCTCCATTTGCACCAATCAGTTGTAAATACTTTTACAAATATAAGGTGTTAATCAATTAGTCTACCTATTTTATAGATTATTTATATAAAACAGAACAACCGTTTGTTTTAGATTACGGATTACAGGCTACCCCTTTACTTAAAGGTGAGTTTAAGTATTATAATTTGAAAGCCCACTATATTATGATAGAGGTTATAGTTGTTTATTAAGACTTAGTTAACAACCCATGACAGTACCAGCTTTTCAAACTGGTGGTACTGAATATGCAGTGGTGTATTGTTTTTTGTAAAAAGGCAATCGATACTATTTGTATCCACCTGTAGTTTATTGAATTGAATATGTTGTTTAAAATCAACCTTACCATTACCATACCATTTAAAAACAGATTCTTTGGCACTCCAACAAATGGTTAGCCAGTTAATATCCTGTTGATTGGGTAATAATTGCAATTCATCGGGTGACAAAAATTTTTCTTTAATAGCAGCTACTTTATCGGTAGGTATTTCTACATCAACCCCTACCCTGTGTTGGGTACTAACTATTGCCGCAGCATAATCGCCACAATGCGAAATGGAAAAATGAAAATCATCATTGGGCAAAAAAGGTTTTTTGGTATCGGCAATCTGCACCATATTGTAAGGAAAGCCTGGAAAAAGATATTGCAACAAATACCTGCCCGCTAAATGTTGTAACCTTTTATGGGGATGGGTTACAGCCCGGTGTTGCGGTACATTACTTTGAAAAAAAGCTTCAGTTTCCTCAATTTTCCAAATACCAAGTCGGGTAAATTCGTTTATTTGCTGCTGAAAAAAAATGGGCATTTTGGCAAAGTAAAAAGTAAAAAGTAAAAAGTAAAAAGGGCTGTTTTAGCATTAGAACACCTGTTAACAAAGCCATTTTTTATTAATACTTAAAATTTGTGTTTATTTGCCAAAGTAAAGCAAAATACCGTAGTTGTAAGTAATAAGTAATAAAATACGGAGTAGTGCAAATTGCTCAGTAGAATTGTTGCAGTTGAACGGAGCGTCGCAAAGGACGATTCATCAGGGAACTACAGCCGATTACCAAAAAAACAAAAGCATGATTTTATCGGATACACGCATATTGGAGGAGGTTGAAAAAAAGACAATTGTATTAACACCATACGACCGTAATTGTCTGGGCAGTAATTCCTATGATGTTCATTTAGGTAAATGGCTGGCTACTTATAAGGATCATATTCTGGATGCAAAAAAGCATAACGAAATTGAGTATTTTGAAATACCCGAAGATGGTTTTGTTTTGTACCCGCATGTATTTTATTTGGGTGTTACGCTGGAGTACACCGAAACACATGCGCATGTTCCGTTTTTAGAAGGCAAATCATCTACAGGCCGCTTGGGTATTGACATACACGCCACCGCCGGTAAAGGGGATGTTGGTTTTTGTGGTCACTGGACTTTAGAAATATCGGTAAAACAACCCGTGAAAGTTTATAAAGGTATGCCTGTTGGACAGTTAATTTATTTTCCTGTTGATGGTGAGATTGAAGTTGCTTATAACCAAAAAGCAAATGCAAAATACAGCGGCCAACCCGACAAACCTATTGAGAGTATGATGTGGAAGAATAAGTTTTAGGGAGCCTCCCCCAACCCCTCCGAAGGAGGGGCTTTAGAGTCTAATTATACATGATTATTTTTTTTTAACCAGCGTCCCCCCCTTGATTGAGCTTCGGTTGTGTCACTCACTTGTACGTTCGGTAATTCTATTCAGCAATGTGTAAGGTTCCTATATTATGCAACAACCCCAATTATTAATTACTAATTTTTAATTATTAATTAAACCCCTATATAACTTCTTTACCATACTTTTTATAATACGCAATTAACCAGGCCACTACTTCGCTATAGGTTTCAAAACCGGAAGGTTGGTTGTTTACTTTTAAAAAATGTCCGTAGCCCCAGTTTACCACCGTTTCAATAGGGTTGCGGTACTTGCGTAAATAAGCACGGTATTCTTCTATATCATCGGTAACCTGTTTGTGCAGGCTTTGTTGGTAATTACGGTATAAAGCTGTGTCTCTACGGGCCAGTTCGCGGCTGGCGTAATTATACATATCAAAATAAACGGAGTATTTAAACACCGGCGAAGGGTGTGTACGGCAAGCCAGAAAGCCAACAAAATTGGCTTCGTTTTCTTTGGCATAACCCAACTGATGCGCTATTTCGTGTGTTGCTACAAACGGATGTAATGATTGTGGGGTAAATGTATTTACCTGTGCCTCGCCGGAAAACGGATTGTAATAACCCTGAAAACCTAAGTAATTACCCAAATAACTAAACAAGGAAGGCTTTACCGATTTTGGCTTGTACGTTAAAAAATTATACTGCGGTGCACCGGTTTCAAATGCCTGTGCAGCACCGGCAAATAAAGGCGATTTACGATGGAATGAATCACGGTTTTCTTTGGTAATTAAAGCCGCCTGATTATTTAAATGGCCGTGTAAAATATTCACCAGCGTATCTAAATCTTCGGTGGAATATTTTTGCACTTTTAGTTGTAACTGCTGTGCAATGCCTTGTCGGTTATAATTTAAACCCCACAATACATTAAAAAACACATACACAAACAGTATTAAAAAAATTAATTGTTGTAAGGCTGCTGCAAAATAAAAACGGTTTAGCTTACGCTGTATCAACAGCCTGAAAAACTTTACTACCCTAAAAATGAGTACCAATATTAAAAAGAGGTAAAAAATATCGCCTATGCTAAAAGGGATCCAACCCAACAAAAAGCGTTGTACTTTGGCAATAACCGGGTAAATGCCGTAGGTATAGTTATGCTCAATCCAATTAGGATATAAGGATACCCATTTTACCACAATAGCCCCTACTATTAATAAAATCCAACTCCAGCTTTTTAAGAGCCTTTTAAACAATCTTGATATAAACTGCTGCAAACCAGTAAAATTAAATGGGTGGTATAAACGGGAAAGTTAAGCTTGTTGGAGGGTTTGGCAAAACATCGTTTACTAAAAAAGTAGCCCATACAGTAATGTGTATAATAAAGCATTGGTATGCTAAAGTTTAGCAATTATCTTTGCAAGCTGTGGTACAAGGCCATTTTAGTGGTAGTAAATAATTTATAAGCAATTATTTATACTATTTACAAAGCGCAAAACGGTAGTTTAAAAAATAATATAAGTTGATACACTATTTTTAAACTAAAAAGTCCTACCTTTGCCCACTCTTAAAAGTTGGCTCATGGCGTATAGTAGAGAGTTTGAAATAGCATTTGTTGGTTTAAAATTAGGCGCACACGAGTTTAGCTACGAGATAACTGATAAGTTCTTTGAAGCATTTCAGCAGCAGGATTTTCAAAACTGCCATGCAAATATTAAGTTAACACTGGAAAAAAACTCCAGTTTTATGAAACTTAAGTTTGAAGTGGGTGGTAAACTGGAAACCAACTGCGACCGTTGCGGAAACCCGCTGGTGGTTGATCTTTGGGACGAGTTTAATATTATTGTTAAACTGGTAGAAGAACCCGAACTAATGAACGACCAGGAAGGCGACCCCGATGTATATTACATTGGCCGTAACGAAAGTCATTTGGATATTGCCAATTGGATTTACGAGTTTATTAACCTGAGCTTACCCATGCAAAAAGTATGTGGCCAGTTTGATAACGGTAAAACCACCTGCAACCCCGATGTACTGCAAATGCTTGATAACTTAGAACCTGAACAGGAAGAGCAAGAAGAAGAAGAAAAGACAAACCCTATTTGGAAGGACTTGGAAAAGTTCAAAAATTTAGGTAATAATTAAATAATATTTGATAACTGATATAATAGCATAAGACATGCCAAATCCCAAACGCAGACACAGTCAGCAAAGAAGCGCAAAACGTAGAACACACTATAAAGCTACTTCAGCTACTTTAACTACAGACAGTACAACAGGTGAAATTCACGTTCGCCACCGTGCACACGTAAGTGAAGGTAAATTATTCTATAAAGGAAAATTAGTTAGCGAAAAAGCTCCGGCAAAAGCGTAACTTCTATTTTTTTTACCCAATTTTGATTCCAAATCTATAGCACCGCTATTAACGGTTCGCTATTGGGTTTGGAATTTTTATTTTTTGGAAATAACCCCCTCGCTATGGTAATTGGTATAGACATGATGGGTGGCGACTATGCCCCATTGGAAGCAGTTAAAGGAATTAAAGATTATTTTAATGCAGTACAATCACCTGCCACCCTGTTACTTATTGGTAACCAGGAGCAGGTAAACCCATTACTTACCCAACACCAATTACCCAATGACAACATAAAAGTTGTTCATGCCGAACAGGTTATTGACATGCACGAACACCCCACCAAAGCCTTAAAAGAAAAACAGCAATCATCCATTGCTATTGGTTTTCATTTATTGGCCAGTGGTAAAATTGATGCATTTATTAGTGCCGGCAATACCGGTGCCATGCTGGTAGGTGCTTTGTTCAGCATTAAATCTTTAGAAGGTGTTATCCGCCCCACTATCTCCAGCATTATTCCAAAAAATAATGGTGCCACCGGTTTGTTGTTAGATGTTGGTTTAAACGCCGATTGCAAACCTGAACAACTAAATCAGTTTGCCACCATGGGTAGCGTGTATGCCCAACAAATTTTAGGCATTAACAATCCACGTATTGGTTTATTAAATGTGGGTGAGGAAGAAGGCAAAGGCAACCTGTTAGCGCAAGCCACTTATCCCCTGTTAAAAGAAAATACCAAAATCAATTTTATTGGTAACATAGAAGGCCGTGATATATTAATTGACAAAGCCGATGTAATTGTATGCGAAGGTTTCACCGGCAATGTTATCTTAAAAATGGCCGAATCTTTATACGATATCAATCCCGCCAACGCCAGTAAAGACCCCTATTACAGCCGTTTTAATTTTGAAATTTATGGCGGTACTCCCGTACTAGGTGTAGCCAAACCAGTAATCATTGGCCACGGTATATCGGGCTCCATGGCATTTAAAAACATGATAATGGTTGCCGAAAAAATGATACAGACTGATGTATTACAACAAATGGGCGAAGCGTTGAAAGGATAGTAATACTTAATACCTTTTATTTTATCGGCTGCATTACTACTATCATCGTCTGTTGTGTCACTCACTTGTACGTTCGGTAATTCTATTGGGCATTGTGCAGGTTTTCTTACGCTAACCTATAGACCCTATACTATAAGTTTTATTTACCGCTAAGTTTCTGAATATCCTTTTCAAACACAATTGTTTCCAAAGCCTCCATAAAATTATTTCCTATTTTATACAGTGCATCACTATTCATCATGTAAAACCCTGATATTTCGCCCATCAATAAAAATCCTGATTCATAATGAATATAGCCAACCGGTATTATTTCATCGTTTAAAAATGAATCAATCTTATGTAACTCCTCCAATGTGTAATCAAATATTGCATCAATATTCACCCTTACATTACTGAATGTATTTCTTGGCGTAGTAAATTCAATCTCATTATTTCCAAATTCCAAGAAAAATTGTTTTAAATTATCTCCTTTAATTGGTTTGCCAAAGTTTTCTGCTTCCTCCAGCATGTAGCTAATATCTATTTTTCTACCAGCATACCAGGCTGATTCTTCCAAAAGAGTTTGAATCTTACTATTCAATGTAGTTGATTTTTAATACAGTTACTTGACAATCACTTTTACAATATAAAATTATATAAAACTTATCTGGATTTATGGCAATTATTGTTAACCCCGACTAACGAAAAGTAGAGCTTTATAAAAAGTAAACGCTTCGTCATGCCGTAGATATGAGGCAACTCCTGCATATCAAAATATGGTTAGATATGAAAGCATCTTTTTCATAAGGTTGAAGGCTTAACTTAATAACATTAGAGAGACATCCACCAGATAAATTATATCGAGCATTCTGTAATTGTTATCTTACTTAATACTTATCTCATTTACCCTTATTAAAAAAATTGTACTGTATCAACAATTCCGTAACTATTCTTAAAACATTAATAAATCAACGATGTAAAACCTGATAGCTAACAATGATTATTGCTTACGCAAGCGAAAATCCATTTTAATATTACGCCATACATTATTGTTAAGTCTATCTATATACCATAAATCAGCAGATCCAGATACAATACCACCAGAATTCCAATCAAATCGGTCGTACGTAATACGTTGGGGAGCCTGCGCTGAAAAATAAAAATTACCATTTATCCAAAGAGTAGATAAATTGGGAAAAGTTCCCACTCCAAAACCATAATGACTGAATGATATATTATTTCCTTGGTCCAAATGTGCAGATGAATTTGTTTGGTTATTACTAGAGGATACATTAAAATAAGTAACAAAGGAATTCAAACTACCTTCCAAACGCTTTATCCCCCCTCCGTCAATCGAATAATTTAAATATAAGAGCGTATCTAAAACACAATTATTAAATATATAAGGGCTAAAGTTTTGAGTTTGAGGTATAAATGCAGTATCGGCCCCTACTTTTCCAGAAGTAAAATCACGAGTTCTCGCATAATATAAATGATCCGGCTCCTCCACTATTGCTCCGCTGAAAATTCCATTGGTAATGGGAATTATATAAGAGTGATTACCCAAAAAATTATTTCTTAAAAGTATCTCCCCTTTTTGTATTGCACTACCATTACAAATATTGGCATTACCATTAAATGAAAAAACACCAGTAGTCATTTCGTTTATAACAACGTCGATTTCTTTTTGACTGTTAATAACAACTTCTCCTTGATAACATGGATTTTGCGTATATCTACCTACGCCAATAATTTCTATTTTTAAAGTTTTACCTGCAGGTACAAAAACAAATGCATTACCATATATATCTGTCTGACTCTCGGATACCACAGTTTGACCAAACTTTAAACGAACAGTAGCATTAATTACAGGAGTGCCTGTATTAGTTTTCAATTTAACTTTCCTGTAAACTCCTTTAATAGGAATAGCAAAGTTATATGCACCCATTTTGGTAATATCAGTTATATAACTCCCTCCTACTCTTCTTCCTTGTCCAATTAATTGCCACATACCCTTATTAAGTTGCCATAAAGGAATAGTGTCCGGCAAATTTACCGGCAAATTTTGGGGAACAGGCACTGTCAAAACACCTTTTCCCTCGTACGCAGATCTAAAATCATATTCATTTCTTTCATTTAACGGATCAATACTTCCTCCAATTACTCTAACAATACCAGCAGAAACTAAAAACCACCTTTCATTATCAAAATCCCCCATGGAGTAACATGGTGTACTTAGTGCAAAATCTGGTGAAAGAGGATCTAAATATCCTATTTCAATGTCTGTCACAATATTAGCATCAAAGAATCCGGGAGAAGAGCCATTTGGTGTTTGGTAAATTGCATTAGGAGGAATACTCAAACTTACATTTGAAGGTCCAACAAATATTCCACCTTGGTAATTTCTAAGACGCCCTGCGATATTAACGGGAAACGATTTTACTCTTAGATAATTATACTCCGCACCAGTAAGTAAGATTGTTTTAAATTTTTCGACATTTGGGGTGTAGTTTAATATAAATCTTGTTGAATATTTATCCGTAATAAAAGAATCGATCGAAATAAGATTCTTTTCAAAAAAAAAATTCTGCTTAATAGTCGGAGAATATACAGAAGCATAATTAGAAAATGACATATCCCCCTGATTGACAAATCCTTTTATACTGGTTTTAATCATCTCACCAGTAGGAATTTTATGTTCTGTCTCAATAGGTACTGTAGGTAAATCCGCTGCAGGATCCTTCTTTTTACAAGCAATAAGGAGGCATAGTAGTGGTATAATGATTTTTTTCATATTTGAAAATTGATACAGAGAATACAAAAATAACAAATGATTTTACAATCCAAAATACTGGGAAAAATTCACAATCAAAGAATAAAAGTCTATAAAACCAGTTTAACCTATCTAATTCAATATTACCAGTAATCTAATACCTCATAGCAAATAAAATCGTCTATACTGATATTTCTCTTTTCAACTTTTACGTATTACTTTTATCCCATGTTGGCCCTTAAACTCTTATTCTTTATTTCATTGTTTATCATTTTCTATAGTTATGTTGGCTATGGTATTGTGATATGGATTTTAGTAAAAATTAAAAACTTATTCGGTGGTAAAAAAAAGCTGCCGGTTAATACATTTCACCCACCTGTTACGCTTATTATTGCAGCTTACAACGAAGCCGATTTTATTGAGCAAAAAATTGCCAATAGTTTACAACTCGATTATCCGGAAGATAAATTACAATTACTGTTTATTACCGACGGCTCCAACGATGCTACACCGGAGATTATTAAACAATATCCCCGCATTCAATTATTACATAGCAATGAACGCCGTGGTAAAGTGGCAGCCATGCACCGGGCAATGGATTTTGTAAAAACACCTTATGTTGTTTTTTCTGACGCAAACACTTTGTTGAACAAAGAAAGTATTACCAATATTGTACGCCATTATCAGGACCCGAAAGTAGGTGGCGTAGCGGGAGAGAAAAAAGTTATCGCTACAGGAGAAAAAGGTGCAGCCGGTGCCGGTGAAGGTTTGTACTGGAAATACGAATCGTTTTTAAAACAAATGGATTCTGATTTTTATACCGTAGTTGGCGCAGCTGGCGAATTGTTTTCTGTTAAAACAGCATTGTATGAAAACCCGGGAGCCACTACCCTTTTAGATGATTTTGTAATATCCTTACGGGTTTGCCAAAAAGGTTACACCGTAAAATATGCTGCTGATGCATTTGCTTCTGAAACACCTTCGGCATCTATTGGTGATGAACAAAAAAGAAAAGTAAGAATAAGTGCCGGTGGTTTTCAGTCGATGTTGATGTTATTACCCTTGCTTAACTTTTTTAAATACCCACGTTTATCATTTCAATATGTATCGCACAGGGTATTACGTTGGGCGGTTTGCCCGTTTTTATTACCGGTAATTTTAATACTGAACATTGTATTGGTTGCCTACAATCAGGGAATATTGTATCAGGTAATTTTAGCTGGACAAATACTTTTTTATGTGGCTGCTTTTGGTGGCTGGATATTGCAAAAGAAAAACATCAAATCAAAATTATTATACGTTCCTTATTACTTCCTTTTCATTAATGTTTGTCTGTATCTGGGTTTAGTTCGTTTTATAAAAGGCCGTCAAACGGTGTTGTGGGAGAAGGCAGCGAGAGCGAAGTAGTTAATAGTTCATAGTTGAGAACTAAATTGACAAGTGACAATGGACAATTGACAAAGTAAAAGCGGCTACCGTTTATCACGATGATGCACAAAGAACGGGACGATGAACGGAGCGTCGCAAGTAAAGTTCAATCAAGGAACTGCAGCTGGTAACAAAATCACTTTAGACTTTTCAATATTGCTTTTTGCTGTTGTGCAGAAACTTTTTTCTTATTCTTTAATAAATTATACGCCACCGTTAACCGAATGTTTCGGGTTTGCGAAGCGGTTACACTTTGTAAAGTATAATTGGCTCCATAAGTTGTACGGTTAAACTGTTGTTGCGAAAATATATCGATGAGCAACAAACCAACGGTTAACTGTTTGTTCATCCATTTACTTTGCACACCAATATTTTGTTTAACACTACTGCGGGAACGGCCTTGCGCATCGGCAATGGAATTGTAACGTACGTTACCCTCAAACGTAATACGATCGCTTAACATATAGTTATAGTTTACGCTAGCATAATAAGTACTGCCATTGCGGTAACGGTTTACCATACGGTCATATTCGCTATACTGATTGTAAGTATAACCCATGCTGGCATTCATGCGTAGCTTGCGGGAGAAAGTATAACCACCAAAAATAGTCGCTTCGTATTCTTTTCTATCGGTAATATTGTTATAGGTTATCTGTGTTTTATCGCCGGGAATTAAAGTACGTATGGATTGTATAATATCTTTTACATGGTTATACCCTGCTGAAAAATTTACATAATATTTTCCTTTGTACAATCCGAATGTCCAATCAAAATTATCGGCCAGTTGTGGTAACAAACCAATATTACCAAAGCGTAAATTATAAGGATCGCTATAATCAATACTTGGATTAAGCTGGTTAATACCCGGACGACGAACGGTTTTACGATAACTGATAGATGAATTTAAACCTTGTGGCTTCCACTCCTTACGTACTAATATATTGGGTAAATAATTCCAGTAACCGTTTTTATTTTGTGCACCATTTACAAAGTCAAAAGCAATATGCGTATAATCGGCCTGCATACCAGCGACAATACGCCAGCGTTGTGGTAAGGTAATAGTTAGCCCTGCCCGCAATGTGTGTACCGATTGGTTAAACTTAAAATCGTTACTCATTGCAGGAACAGGTATAAACTGTCCCGTAGCTTTTTGCAACACAACAGTGTTAAGTGTATTATGAAAATAGCTGTTCAAGGTTGTAGCACCTGTATTTAAAATAATGGCTTTACTTAATGGCTTATTGTAAGTAAGGCGTATATCCCAGGCTTTATTGCGGTTATCAGTTTTTTGGTGTTGTGTACTATCAGTTCCCGTTGCTGAACCATCCGGTTGTAAAAACTGCTGAAAAAATTTACGGGTGTTATTATACTGACCAAAGTTTACTGATGATATAATACGCAACAGTTCCCTAACATCCTTGCCTTTATGTGTGTAGCTCAGGGTTGCCGATTCGGTAACTGTTCCTCCATTGGTTGCATTACTGCGGGTACTGTAACGGTACAAATCATCAAACCGATTGATGTTTTTGTAAGAAGTTTCGCCCAGGTTATCGTATAGGTTGGCATTTATTAAACCTGTAAAACTTAAAATATTTTTCTTGTTAAACTCATAATCCATATTTACCCGAAGGTTAGGACGCAGGTTTTTATTATTGTATTCGTTAGCGGTTAACAGCTGATTAGATGAATCGGCATAAAAGTTTTGCCGGGTAGAATAACCATCGCCTACAACCCTACCGGCACCGGTACCTGCTGTAACATTCATGATTAACTTTTGAGTACGGTAAGAAATATTACCGGTTAAGGATGCTTCGCCTCTTGTACCCATAATAAGATTAACACGTCCCGTTAAACCAACCTTACCTTTTTTAGTAACAATATTAATTACGCCACCTTCTTCATTGGCATACTCTGCCGGTGGGTTGGTCATTAGTTCAATCTTTTCAATTAAATGTCCGGGCATTGATTCTAATAAATCGGCTAGTTGTTGAGATGTTAGTTCGGTTGGTTTTTCGTCAATTAAAATGCGTGGTGATTTGCCTTTTAATAAAATTTTGCCATCAGCATCGGTGGATACCAGCGGCATATTTTTTAATAACTCCGATGTACTGGAACCGCTACTTAAAGCTGACTCGCCTACGTTAAAAATAATAGCACCGTCTTTTGTTTCTATCAATGGTTTTTCGTTGTAAATAACTACTTCGGCCATTTCGTTTAAAGAAGGGTACATTTTTACATCACCGAGGTTAAAGTCAAACCTATCTTCCCTAATATGAATGCTATCAAATTGTATAGTTGCATAACCGCTAAACGAAAAACTAATGGTATAGTAGCCAAAAGGAATTTTAGCTATTTCAAAGGCCCCGCCTTTATCGGCCACGGTAGATAAAATGGTTTTTACCGTTCCTAAGGACTTCATCTGCACATTGGCACCTTCCACTGCTTTGTTGGTAGTGCTGTCTATAATATTGCCTATTACCAGACCCAAAACTTTATCACGACCAGTATTTTGTGCCCACAAACTGCTGGTGGCAAGGGCAAAAAACATGATTATCAGTGGCTTGAACATAGCCAAAAATATAAACTTAACAGTAATAGTCTGCAACCGGTTATACAATTTATGTGTGATAAAATGATTAATTCTTACGCTACCAGCCCATTGGTGTTACTACAAAAATAAAGTTGCCCGCCGCCTGTCATACTGTCAGCAAAACTCAGTTCTTTTAGTTATCTTTGCTCACTTATTTAATTTTTTCCCAGTATGTTGGATTTAGCAGTTAACAAGGCACATGATGAAAGCAAGCAAGGTGAAGCGTATGCTCCTTTTGACTTAGACCCTAACCCATACAAAAAGCATTTTTATATTGAGAGTTATGGCTGTGCTATGAACTTTGCGGATAGCGAAGTAGTAGCATCTATTTTAAATAACGAAGGCTTTGGCGCTACCCGTAATGTAGAAGAAGCTGACCTTATTTTTTTAAACACTTGCTCCATTCGTGAAAAAGCCGAATTGACAGTAAGAAAACGTTTAACCGAATTTAGAAAACTAAAAAAAGCCCGCCCCGGTACATTGGTTGGTGTGTTGGGCTGCATGGCCGAAAGGTTAAAATCTAAATTTTTAGAAGAAGAAAAATTAGTAGATATAGTTGTTGGCCCCGATGCTTATAGAACTTTACCGGGTTTAATTGAAGAAGCTGAGACCGGCCAAAAGGCCATCAACGTTTTATTAAGTCGTGAGGAAACCTATGCGGATATTTCACCAGTGCGTTTAAACAGTAACGGAATTAGTGCTTTTGTAAGCATTATGCGTGGCTGTAACAATATGTGTTCGTTTTGTGTAGTACCGTTTACCCGTGGCCGCGAACGCAGCCGCAGTGCAGAAAGTATTGTAAACGAGTGCAAGGATCTTTTTGCAAATGGTTATAAAGAAGTTACCCTGTTAGGACAAAACGTAGACAGCTATTATTTTACTACAGATGATGGCAGCAAAAAACCGATAACTTTTGCCATGTTGCTGGAGTCCATTGCGCAAATTTCTCCGTTAATGCGTGTACGTTTTTCTACTTCGCACCCTAAGGATATTACGGATGAAGTATTACACGTGATGGTTAAGTACGATAATATTTGCAAATACATTCACCTGCCGGTACAAAGCGGCAGCACCCGTGTTTTACAAATGATGAACCGTACATATACCCGTGAATGGTATATGTCCAAAGTTGACCGTATTAGACAAATAATGCCCGAGTGTAGCATTAGTGCCGATATTATCACCGGCTTTTGTACCGAAGATGAGCAGGACCATCAGGATACCATGAGCATTATGGAGTATTCCCAATACGATTATGCCTACATGTATTTTTATTCTGAACGTCCGGGTACATTGGCACAACGCCGTTATGCAGATGATATACCGGAAGATGTAAAGAAAAGAAGACTGGCCGAAGTAATTGAAACGCAAAACCGCTTATCGCTGGCAAGTAACAAACGTGATATTGGCAAAACATTTCAAATACTGATTGAAAGCGAAAGTAAAAAAAGCGACAAACAATGGATGGGACGCAGTTCGCAATACAAAGTATTTGTGTTTGATAAAGGCAATTATGATTTAGCTCCCGGTAGTTATGTTAATGTACGAGCTACTGATTGTACACAAGGAACAATGTTTGGAGAAATAGTAGAATAATTAGCCAATTTGGCAATTTGAAAATTAGACAATGAGTTTACAATGGTAAACACAACCTTGAACTTATTGAACTTTTGAACCTCTGGAACTTTATTATATGGATATTCAAAATATAAAAAACAGGTTTGGTATAATAGGCAATGCGCCTTCGCTTAACTATGCTTTGCAGGTGGCAGCGCAGGTAGCCCCTACCGATTTAACTGTTTTAATAAATGGTGAAAGTGGTGTTGGTAAAGAATCGTTTTCTTTAATTATCCATGCGCTTTCTACCCGCAAACACAATTCTTTTATAGCCGTTAACTGTGGCGCTATTCCCGAAGGTACTATTGATTCGGAATTGTTTGGACACGAGAAAGGTGCTTTTACCGGCGCATCTGATTCACGAAAAGGTTATTTTGAAACCGTTAACGGCGGCACTATATTTTTAGATGAAATTGGCGAAATGCCTTTAGGCACACAAGCCCGTTTGTTACGTGTGTTAGAGGCTGGTGAATATATCCGTGTAGGTTCATCTAAAGTGCAAAAAACCGATGTTAGGGTAATTGCCGCTACCAATAAAGATTTATTACAACTGGTTGAAAAAGGTAAATTCAGAGAAGACCTTTATTATCGTTTAAGCACTGTGCCTATCCGTGTGCCGGCGCTACACGATCGTCCGGAGGATATACATTTATTATTTAGAAAATTTACAGCCGACTTTGCTGATAAATATAAAACCGCCTCGGTACAGTTAGATGATGACGCTAAAAACGTGTTAATTAACTATCCCTGGCCCGGTAATGTGCGTGAATTAAAGAATATTGCAGAGCAGATTTCGGTATTGGCAAAGGATAAATTAATTACCGCCAGAGAATTGAATCATTACCTGCAGCCCTACTCCAGCAACCGTTTGCCCATGTTGGCGCAACCGGCAAATAGTAGTAGCAGCACACAGGATTTTTCTAACGAAAGAGAAATTTTGTACAAGCTTTTCTTTGACATGAAAAAAGATGTAACCGAACTAAAACGTATGTTTTTAGATGTGTTACAAAACCCGGCAGTAGTATCGCAAAACCCGGGCTTTATTAACGAATTAAAAGAGTTGAAAAGCCAGGACAACCTATCCGTATTGCCGCAGCAGATGAATGTACAACCCGTTTTGCAGCCATCTGCAAAGCCGGTGTTTATGGATAACAACAACGATATTTATGAACATGAGGAAGTAGAAGAAAGCCTGAACATTGTTGACAAAGAAAAAGAACTGATTATAAAAGCGCTGAAGAAACATAAAAGCAAACGTAAGGATGCAGCACTGGATTTAGGCATTAGCGAAAGAACATTGTACAGGAAGTTGAAGGAATATGATATAGAGGACTAATTAGTAATTAAGAATTAAAAATGAATAATTAATAATTCCCTTTTTTTACTTTTTCATTTTTACTTTTTACTTAGCCAGCTGTAGTGCTACTATCATCGTCTGTTGTGTCACTCACTTGTACGTTCCGTAATTCTAGTCAGCAATAGGTAAAAGCAAAACAAATGGTAAAAGGCAATTTGCCTTGGTTCCATTTTAAATTTTCAATTTTTACTTTTTAATTTTAAAAAAAAGTGACCAAAAAAAAATTATATAACCTCGCAATAATAGTGGTACTGCTAACAGCCTTGGCTGGCTGCGGTGCTTACAAGTTTGTGGACGTAAGTATTCCACCCGAGGTAAAAAGCATTAAAATTGCCCCTATTGAAAACAGGGCAGGTTATGTAAATACACAATTAAGTCCGCGGTTAACGGACAGGCTACGTGTAAAAATTATTAGCCAAACCAAACTTCAATCAGTTACCACTGGTGATGCTGACTGGGAGTTTAGTGCCGAGGTAACTGATTATAGTTTTAGTACAGCCGGTGTTGGCCCCGGTACCGGTACCGGCAACCGAAGTGTACAGGCATCGCAAAGCCGGTTAACCATTGGTATAAAAATTACGGTGTACGATAATATCAAACAGGAAAGTAAAGATTATACCGTAACCCGTACTTATGACTTTCCGGCCACACAAACCATTCAGCAAATGGAACAATCACGTGCTGATGAAATTACCAAGGACCTAACGGATGATATGTTTAACCGTATTTTTTCGAATTGGTAGGATTACTAATTTGAAGATGTGATGATTTGGAAATTTGGTAATGAAGGTTTTCTGCTGTTATAAGAAACTTGCAAAATGCTGAATAGAATTGTTGCTGTTGAAGAGTGCGACGCAACAGAAGTTCAATCAAGGGAGGAACGCCGGTAACATAAATAAAAAAAATACAAGTATTAAAACGCTTAAACCGTAAACACTTAACTTGCGCCAATGACTGTAATTGCCAATCAGGTAACCAATTTATTATTTACCAACATTAAATCGGTAGATGAGTTGTCGCAAGCACAACTTGAAGCTTTTATTGAGCAGTACCCCTACTTTGCACCATTACATTTTTTAATGGCGGCTAAGCAAGATGATGGTCTGGCAACACATACATCGGTTTACAATAAAGCATTATTACATTTTCCTAATGCGGTGACTTTAAATTATCTGTTACAAGGCGGCGGCGATGCTACTATAATGGTAAAAGAAACAGTTACAACAGAAGTTTCATTTGAATCTCTTTTTCCCCATGCGTCAAAACCACAAGCAATAATTACTGAAACTGAATCTGAAAATATTGAAGTAGTTGAGGAAGAAGTAATACCGGTTGCTGATGAAACAGTAACAGAAGATGTAATTATAGCGCAGGAAAACATTGCTGTACTTGAAGAAGAAGTATCTGCCGTTGTAGAAGAAAACATTGAAACAGATAAAACTGAAATAATAACTCCGTTGCCGGAAGCCATTGTGGAGGAGAATGAAGAGCCTTTGGACGAAGATGATGCGCCAATGGAAAATGGCCCTGAATTAGTTATACCCGGTTTAAAAATAGAAGCGATTGACCCTAAAACGGCTGAACTGACGCTTACGCCGGTGCATATGCACACGGTGGATTATTTTGCATCATTAGGTATTAAATTTAAAGAACAGGATAAGCCCATTGAAAAATTTGACCGCCAGTTGAAAAGTTTTACCGACTGGTTAAAAGTGATTAAAAAAGTACCTGATACGCCTAGTTTTAAGCTTGGCGATATGCATGCTGAGAAAAAAGTGGAGGAAATGGCGGGATTATCGTTAAAAAACGAGAAGATTATTACCGAAACCATGGCCGAAGTGTGGATAAAACAAGGAAATAAGGCAAAAGCAATTGATGTTTATGAGAAATTAAGTTTGCTTGATCCCACTAAAAGTGCTTACTTTGCCACCCGAATAGAAAATTTAAAGAAAAGTAATTAATATGACCACCCTGTTTTTAATTCTAGTGATTATTGCGTCGATAGTGTTGAGCCTGATTGTATTGGTACAAAACCCTAAAGGTGGTGGCCTTGCCAGCAGCATTGGTGGTTTTAGCAACCAGTTTATGGGTGTTAAACAAACTACCGACGTTTTAGAAAAAGGTACCTGGATTTTTGCCGCTATTATTGGTGTTTTATGTTTAACGGCATCTTTCTTTATTAATACAGGTGGTACTACTAAAGGTAGCAACCGTTTAAATGATGTTGGTGGCTCTAATGTTCCGGTAACTGCTCCTGCACAAGCACCGGTTACAGTTGACCCTACTACTACTGTACCTTTAACTAACCCTGCTGATAGTAATAAATAAGAGAAACTATTAAATAGTTGACAATATTTTAAAAAGCCCTGTCGATAGACAGGGTTTTTTATTTATTAAAAATTAGCCTGCTAACAAACCAATAGGCCAAAATGTGCTGTCTTTAACGCTAAAAAAATATATAAAATAAATTTGTACCTTTGAATAAGTATGAAAAAGCAAGCTATTAAGAAAGAAACAATCATTAAATCTGTATCAAAAATGGTAGCAGATAAAGAAGCTGTGCGTTCGTACATTAAAGGAAAAACACCTGCTGAAACGCTAACCAAAAAGGGGATTAAGTTTGCAAAACCACTATAGTTATGTATTTAACAACATAACTAATACCTATAATTTTACTACAAAAAGCAACTTGCTATACAGCGTTGCTTTTATTGTTGATGAAACATTCTCGTCAATTTCCGGTGAACATGTGCCAAATGTTTTTCAATTAATCATAGAAAAAGTAAGTGACGAAAAAGAGTCTTTTGATGCGCTGGTATCAAAAACAATTGAACACATTATTGAAAGCTTTTTTAAGAAAGCAGAAAACTCCTTAATCTATATTTGTTCGGATGATGCGGGTAAAGCAAAAATAAGACACGACATTTTTAACCGTTGGTACAAAAAGTCGGTTTATAAAGAGGTTATTGTAAAGATGGATAATGTAATTAACATTAAAATAAGTGAAGATGAAATGCAGACGCTTTATACCTCTCTCTTTTTCCATAAAATGAATCCGAACTATAAAAAATTAATTACGCTATACAACCAAATTGAAAAAATTTTAAACGAGGAAAAATAAACCAAAAACGATTTTTCCCTAATTATCTAACCTACCTTTATTTCTCACTATTTCTTTATAGCTTTTTATATAAATTAGCTATGTTGAACGTAAACACAATAACGGCAACTTAATTTTGCCTGAATAGCAACTTATAAATTATGCGACTAAAAAAAGTAATTATAATTATTGGATTGGCTTTACTGCTGGTTGCAGCCGTTATTGGCTTTTTATTTTTTGGCCCGGCCACTAAAGCAACCGAGGATGGCTTTTTCTATGTAAAATCTGGCGCTACTATAGCCGATGTAAAAACCGAACTGGTAGCACAACATGTATTAAAAGGTACCGGTTTGTTTACCACCGTTAGCAATATGGCCGGTTACGAAAATGTAAAACCAGGACGTTATAAAATTCCATCCGGTACCAGCATAGTTAATTTGGTAAGGTTATTAAAAAACGGCAGACAAACACCGGTAAACTTTGTAATTACTAAACTACGTACCAAAGAAAATTTAGCCAGTCGTATTAATAAGCATTTTGAGGTAGATTCTATGGCCATTATAAACTTTGTGGGCTCGCCTGACTCGTTAAAGCCTTACGGCCTGGATAGCAGCACTTTTATGGCTATGGTAATGCCTTACACTTACGATGTTAACTGGACCGCCAGCCCACGTACAATTTTTGACCAATTTTATAAAGCTTACCAAACGTATTGGAACGCTGACCGTAAAGCAAAAGCCAGTGCCAAAGGTTTAACGCCATTGCAGGTAGTAAACTTTGCAGCAATAGTAGAAGAAGAAACCCGTGACAATAGCGAGAAACCTAGCATAGCCAGCGTGTATATAAATCGTTACCGTAAAAATATGTTACTACAAGCTGATCCTACTGTAAAATTTGCATTAAAAGATTTTGGCCTGCGTCGCATTTTGCATGTACACTTAAAGGCAGAGTCGCCTTATAATACTTACCGTAATAAAGGCTTGCCTCCCGGACCTATTTGTACCCCATCCTTAGAAAGTATTGATGCCGTTTTAAATGCGGCTGAAACAGAATATATTTACTTTGTTGCCAACAGCGATTTTAAAGGCTCACATATATTTACTACCAATTATGCCGATCATTTAAAATATGCCAAACTTTTTCAGACAGAATTAACCAAGCGCACAAAAGAAAAACAAGCAGCAGCCGATTCGGCCGCTAAAAAATAATTAACAGTAGGTACATACATTGAAAGCATTTTTTAAACAAATACCCATTTTTTTTCTCTTCCTTAAACGGTGGTTAATAACCTTACCGCCTGTTAAGTTTATTATACGTGGTAGTAAACGGTGGAAACCACCGGGCTTTCAGGGCATACCCTTGTTTGATGTGGTACAGTTTTTTTACAAACAAGTAAAAACGGTGGGCATGAGCGAACGTGCAGCCGCCATCTCTTTTAATTTTGTAATGGCTATACCACCATCGTTAATCTTTTTATTTACGTTGGTGCCATTTTTACCCATTAGTAAACAGTTTGAGTTTGAGCTATACAACCTTATCCGCAATATTGTACCCGGCGATGAAAACAATGGTGCTATTATTTCTTTCTTAAAAGACTTTATCAACAAACCACGTAACGGTTTATTATCCATCGGTTTTTTATTGTCCTTGTTATTTTCGTCCAATGCCATGATAGGTATTATGCGTTCGTTTGATAAAAACTATGTTGGATTTAAAAAACGTAAAGGCTTGCAAAAACGTAGAGACGCACTTAAAATAACATTGGTGTTGTTTTTCTTTGTTATACTAAGCATAGTATTGTTAGTATTACAAGGCACGGTATTAAAATGGTTAGGCGTACAAAATGCCAGTGTACGTAATCTTATTAATATGTTACGTTGGTTATTAATTGTTATTCTGTTTTTTACCAGCATATCTTACATATACCGCAATGCCCCTTCGGTACATAAAAAATGGAAGTTTATTAATCCGGGCTCAATTCTTGCTGCATTTTTAATGATACTGTTTACCTTGGCTTTTTCGTGGTGGGTTACTAATTTTAGCAATTACAACGAGTTATATGGCTCTATCAGTGCCATTTTAATTGTTATGTTGCTTATATTTTTTAACTCTCTGGTGCTTATGATTGGTTTTGAGTTAAACGTGAGCATTAATGCTCTTAAAAAAATTGCGGATGAACGGACAGCAACCGCTGTCAGTGGCAAGGAAATACCAGCATAATTGTATTAATTTTATATAAAGGTTAAACCTACATCAGTTAAGTGCGTTTAACTAATTACAAATGCGGCCGTTCTCATTGTTTATATCAGCAGAATAGTCGCAACAATAACGTCAAACAGCATATTCTAAACCGGTAAAAAACTTTAATCATGAAAAAATTTTTTGTTCCGCTTTTAGCCATCGTGGCTGTAACAGCAATGGCATTTACCAATTTTGCTATTGAACCATTAGCCATTGGTTCGGCCCTACCCGAAGCCAATACCAAATTAATCGATGTATCGGGTAAGGAAGTAACCCTGGCAGCCAGTAAAAAGAAAAACGGTTTGTTGGTTATTTTTAGCTGCAACACTTGTCCGTATGTAGTAAAAAATCAGGCTCGTAATAACGAAATGTGTGCCTATGCCGAAAAAAATAATATTGGTGTAGTAATCATCAACTCAAACGAAGCCCAAAGAGACGAGGCCGATTCATATGATGCTATGAAAAAATATGCCGCCGATCAAGGTTACAAATGGAATTATACGGTTGATAAAAATTCCACATTAGCCAATGCCTTTGGCGCTACTAAAACCCCTGAAATTTTCTTGTTTAATAAAGACAGCAAACTGGTTTACCATGGCGCTTTTGATGACAGCCCATCTAAACCCGAAGACGCTAGTCGCAAGCATTTACAAGTTGCAATTGACGAGGCCGTTGCCGGAAAAGAAGTATCTGTTAAAACATCCAAATCGGTTGGTTGCGCTATTAAAAGAATAAAATAAGATTATATTTTACAATCATAAAGTGTAAGCATGATAGCAAGTTTGCTGTAGATGCTTACACTTTTTTTATGTGGTTACCAGCAGCATTACTACTAACAACCCTAAATCCCTAAAGGGACTTTAAAGTCTGATTAAGCATAAATATATTTTGTCACCATCGTTCCTCCCTTGATTGAACTTTTGTTGCGTCGCACTCTTGTACTTTCTGTTCATTATTCGGCATTGGGGTAGCTGCATTAATTATTGGGTAAATATTTATAGTGTTAGTTTATCGCCAAAGGCGATAGAATATTACTGCGAAGCTACAAGCTTCGCAGAGCTAAGAAATTATCGGTACTTTTTTCTACCATAGAACTCAAGTTTTAATTTAGTAAATCATCTACCTACTCTTCTCAATTCACTGTGTTATAAAACTATACAAAAATCAACAGACTTACTATACTATTGATTTACAAGTAATAACGAGTTATTGCAAAAAAAGTGATTACAAGCTTATGGAATTATTTATTGCCTGCATCATAACAATACCAATGGCTTACTGCCCATAACCACCAAACCTATACCATAACTTTAAAACCCAACTGTATGCTTAGTAACAAAACTTTCAGTACTGCACTTGTAATTATTGCACTTATTGGTAACGGATATGCATTTGCGTGGTCGTTAAAAACTAATAATACGCTTGCTATTATTTTATCGCTGGTATGTTTTAGTGCTATTGTTACTTTTATTTATTTTCTGCAACAATACAGAAGAGCAATTGATGAAATGGAAAACGAAGGACAGTAATAAGCTGTCGTTGGATCTATTACTCCTTCAACATTTTTTCAATAATCGTAATCAACTCTTTTTTTGATAATTGATTGCCGCTAAAGCTGCGGTACTTAGTTGCGTTATTAATAAACAAAGTAGCCGGTATTGCCCCCTCCCATTTTTTATCAATCTTTGGTAAAAAGTAATCGGCATTGGTTTCATCTAACCAGACTACGGGTACCTGTATTTTATGTTTGGTCATAAACTTTTGTATGCCCGTAGGGTATTCATCGTCCAGATCTAAAGAAACTAATAATAAAGTGAGACTATCTTTTTTATAGGTTTCGGCGGCTTCTAAAAAATACGGCAGTTCCTCAATACAAGGTATACAGAATGTGGCCCAAAAGTTTACCACCAATGGCGTTTTACTTTCAGCTATTGTTTTTTCAAGGTCGGTAATTTTTATTTTAGCAACAGACTGTTGTGCGTTTAATGTTGTACAACAAAATACAATGGCTATAAAAATTAAAAACTTCATACTTTATAATTTTAAACCTTACTGCTAAACAACCACAACTTAACATAAGGGTTTGATGATTAGAGAACGGAACGATGAAGAGTGCGACCCCGAGTTCCGCTTGCTCGTCGGGGCAGGCGCAAGTAAAGCTCAATCAGGGAACTGCTGTTGGTAATATAAAAAAATGTCAAATTACAACCACTCTTTTCTATTAGCAAACTCCCAATTTTTCATTAATTGCTGTTGCATGTCTTGCGGAAAATTATTTCTATCATAATGACCGGCCAATTGTTTTTGCCTGTAAGCCTCGTACAAAGTAACGGCACAGGCCACACTTATATTTAACGACTTTATAATGCCCACCTGCGGAATAATAAAATTTCCATCGGCAGCAGCCAACATTTCCTCCGATACACCATCCTGTTCGTTACCAAAAACCAATGCTATACTTTCGGTAAAATTTACCTCGTATAAATTTACTGCATCATCGCTTAAATGCGTTGTTAAAATTCGTGTGTATCGTTCACGCAATACTTTTATGCACTCGTCAAAATTTTCAAACTCATGAACAGTTAACCATTTTTTTGCGCCTGATGAACTTTTAAATCCCCACTTTTTATGTCGCGGAATTTTAGAATTTAAAATAAAAATTTCCTGTATGCCAACCGAATCACAGGTACGCATTACGGCAGATATATTGTGCGGATCGAAAACGTTTTCTAAAACAATAGTAATATCCTGTTGTCTTTTTTGCAATGCTTTTTGCATGGCTGCTGTTCTTTCAGGCGTCATTGGGCAAAGGTAATAAACTTAGTTTTATTGCTTTAACCATTAAATAATTAATGTAAATAACATGGCATAAAGTAAATAAATACCACATTTATTAAATATAATTTGCCAACTTTGCGTCTTGAAAATTGTTATGGTATTTAGCACACTGTAACATCGGCTATATTAACTTCTAACCAACTACTCATGGATGATTTTTTAGCAGCCCGTTCGCAAATGGCCATGTCATTGGGTTTTCATATAATTTTTGCTTGTGTAGGCATGGTGATGCCTTTTTTTATGGCCATAGCCCATTACAAATATTTAAAAACCGGTAACGAATTATACAAAGGATTAACCAAGGCTTGGAGCAAAGGCGTTGCCATTTTATTTGCTACCGGCGCTGTATCAGGTACTATGTTGTCCTTTGAATTAGGACTTTTATGGCCAGGCTTTATGCAACATGCCGGGCCTATTTTTGGAATGCCGTTTTCGTTAGAGGGAACGGCATTTTTTATTGAAGCCATTGCACTGGGTTATTTTTTATACGGCTGGGATAAGTTTAATAAATGGTTTCACTGGTTTACCGGTTTGGTAGTTGGCATTAGCGGATTAGCATCGGGCATATTGGTAGTAGCCGCTAATGCGTGGATGAATAGCCCAACGGGTTTTGATTATGCAGATGGTGTTTATAGTAATATAGACCCGATAAAAGCCATGTTTAACGATGCCTGGTTATCGCAATCCATTCACATGGTTATTGCCGCCTTTACGGCTACAGGCTTTGCTGTTGCCGGTGTACATGCCGTAATGATTTTACGCAAAAAGAATATTCAGTTTCATACCAAGGCATTTAAGATAGCAGCCTTGTGTGCAACTATTGCCGCTTTACTACAACCATTAAGCGGCGATTTTTCTGCAAAAGATGTAGCGAAACGCCAACCTGCAAAATTGGCTGCTATGGAAGCGCATTTTCATACAGAAGCCAATGCCTCTTTTGTAATTGGTGGCATACCTGATGAAAAGAATCAGACGGTGAAATACGGTATAAAAATTCCGGGCTTATTAAGTTTTTTGGCACATGGCGATTTTAATAAACCCGTTATTGGCTTAAACGATATACCCGAAGCTGACAGACCTCCGGTTGCTATTACCCACTATGCTTTCCAGATTATGATTGGGCTGGGGATGATTTTATTTTTTATATCGGCCTTGTATATGCTTGCTTTAATAAAAAAGAAAAGCTGGTTAACAAAAACATGGTTATTAAAGTTGTTTGTGTTTGCCATACCGCTTGGGTATATTGCTTTAGAGGCAGGCTGGACAGTAACGGAAGTTGGCCGCCAACCATGGATTATCTACAATATTATGCGTACCAAAGATGCCGTAACACCCATGCCGGGCATTGCAGTATCTTTCTATATTTTCACCGCAGTGTTTGTATCGCTATCTGCCATTGTTATTTTTTTACTCCATCGCCAAATGAAAATGGTAGGCAAACTATACGATGTAACCGACCCATCTTATCAACCTAAAACAAAAAAAGCATGACCCTTGTTGTAATTGGTTTTTTATGGGCTTCTATTTGTTTGTACCTGTTATTAGGTGGGGCAGATTTTGGTGCCGGCATCATCGAACTTTTTTCCGGTAAAGCAAACGAAGGAAAAGTAAAACGCATTATGTACAATGCCATTGGCCCCATTTGGGAAGCCAATCATATGTGGCTGATTATTGCCATTGTTATTTTATTTGTTGGCTTTCCTGTTATCTATGCAACCATATCTGTAAGCCTGCACATACCTTTGGTAATAATGTTACTGGGTATTATTGCCCGTGGTACTGCTTTCACTTTTCGGCATTACGATGCCGTGCAGGATGATTGGGAAAAACTGTACACAAAAATATTTTTATGGAGTAGTCTAATTACACCATTGTTTTTAGGCATCATTGCAGGTAGTACCGTTGCCGGAAGCATACAACAGCATGGAGTTGATTTTGTGTCTACCTATATCTTAAGTTGGCTTAATCCTTTTTGTATTGCGGTTGGTATTTTTACCGTTACTATTTGCGCTTACCTTGCCGCCATTTATGTTATTGGCGAAACCAAAGAGGAAAAAGAAATTAATTATTTAACCCGCAAAGCAAAGCATACTATCATTGCAGTTGTACTGGCAGGCATATTGGTTTTCATCAGCGCATTAGTAGATGGCATTCCTTTACTACAATGGATTTTTAGTGGCACCATTGGCCAGATAGCTATTACATTAGCGTCACTTTCTTTACTATGGCTTTTCTTTTCGTTTAATAAAAACAAACCCAATCGTTTGCGGGTATTGGCCGCTTTTCAAATTGTAATGATATTAGTTGCGGTTACTTACCAGCACTATCCAAATATTGTATTGTTTAAGGATGGTAGTTATTTATCACTTACCGAACATATGGGCAGCGAAAAAACAATGAGTAGTCTTGGCTGGGCTTTGTTAATTGGTAGTGTTTTTATTTTACCGGCTTTGTTTTACTTGATGTATTCTTTTAAGAAAAAAGACAATTAAGATTGTATAAATTTCTTTAAAGCAGCATTTTTATTATTGGGTCAGCAGCAGTAACACGGATGATCGTCCCTTGCGTCGCACACTTGTGCTGCATTAATTCTATTGAGCATTGTGCAGTACCACGTATTTTAATTGGGGCCGTTCCCTTCGCTAATCAACATCAAACTACATATCAAAAAGGTTATTTGTCCCCCTGAGGCACAAATAAAAGAGTGATTATGTTCTTTAAAATGACAAGAAGTTTGTCAGGCTGAGCCTGACGAAGCCCAGTGAGACTTTTTTTATTGTGTTTCATGACCCTTCGTCATGCTCAGGGTGACATTGACTTTCAACAAATTAAGCACTTGTCATTAACAGCTTGACGAAGGGTTTTATTACAAGACTTCATCAAGCTCAACCTAACATAATGTTATAATCTTACGGTTGCAATTGCACAATCTGTATATTCTTAAATACACCATAGCCATAACCATTTAAGTTATTATTACTGGCTTGAAATAAACCAACCTGCAAGCTTTCCTGTGCCGACATATCTTTTCTTAAAAATGGTGAGCCGGGCATATCTGTCCAGGTTTTTCCATCGGCACTACTGCGCATATAAAAGTAATCACCTTGCTTTAATATTTGTAAATGCTTGTGAAAGTTCCAACCATTACCACGGTTCTCCTGCAAGCGCTGACCTTGTTTTAAATCGGTGCTGATGTTCCCGATATTCCAACCGGTCATTACCGTATTCTGTAATAATTGCTCCGTTCTTCTTCCCTTGCCTGTTGATGAACGCACCATCAAGCCCACTTCATTGGCGCTTGCTTTCCTGTTTTGCAGGCCGCTTACATCAGCTATTTCAGCTTGCAATAAAAAATCTCCTTTCACATTTTTGTATACAAACGGACCAATTGGTTCCGAACCATCCCACTTGCTGGCAGCCGAACCTAGAAAAACAGAATCTTTATCAACGTAAGCTTTTAATAAAATACTATCGGCAGGTGCATGTAATAATCCGTTCCAATAATTATTAGCAACAAAACCTTTTGACCAATCCGTTTTTTGTGCAGTAGAGAATACTTCAATTTTAAATTTAAACACATGAGACGAAACCGCTGCCGGTGTATTTGTATGGCTTATATTACCATAACGATCTTTTACCCTTACCGTAAATTCATACAAACTATTTCCATCCTGATTAAAGAAAGCATAGGGCTGCGCTTGCCAACCGCTTTGCCAATTGCTATTTTTCTCCGTAAACAAATAGCTAATACCCTCCGCTGTTACAGCTGGCGTAGCGGCACGCATAAAAATAGTTTTGCTATTAATCATTGCAGGTTTTACGTCAAAGCTGGCTGTTGCTTTAGCAAATGTTTCGTTATTGGTTTGTAAGTAAGTTTGATAATGTTCTTTTACACTTGCTTTATCCATTGCTTTATTATAAACCAGCAGTCGGCTAATAGCCACTGTATTATTTGAGGCCTTGTTTTTAGTATTAAAACTGTAACGTTGCGTTGCACCAACACCAATATTTAATACTGCTACTTCGGTTAATTTTTCTATCGCAAAAATATCATTCAGTTTTTTTGTGATGGATTCAGTAGTTGCAAGGTTAAATTCACCGTTTACATAAAACTGCGTATTTCTTTTTTCCTGTACTGCTGTTATATGATACCATTTTCCAGGTACTGCATTTTTGGGTAATAATTTTAACCAGGCTGATTTTTTATCCAATGGACTAACTACCATTTCAACAGTAACAGTTTCGCTATTTTGTAATTGTTGTTGTAAAGTGGTAGTAATAATTTCAGGAATAGCCCCACTTATCAACGCCAATTTTGATTGATGTTCTTTTACCTGATGATTACCGCTTAATACAATTTCATCACCGGTAAATCCATTATTTTTCCAATTGGTTAATGTACCATAAGCCAACGAAGCCGTATTATAATCTACCGCAACCGCATTAGCTGTTGGTTGCTCATACAAAGCATTTACTTCGGCAGCGGTTAAAGATTGATCGTAGACTTTTAAGTTATTTAATGCGCCGCTAAAAAACTGTCCTGCATTAGATAAACCGCCTAATGAAAAATGTTCGCCTGTTTTTACAAACAACATTTTTTGCGAAGCCTGTACTTCTTTACCGTTCACATATATGCGTTCCCAATTACCATCAAAAGTGTAAGTAATATGTTGCCACTGTGCAGCCGTTGGCACCGTTTTGTAAGCTACATCCGGCCAAGCACCATGTGCTATTGCACCTTGTCCCCTATCTGCTCCATAACCAAACACCGCTCTTGTTAAATCCTGGTTGCCTTGCGACCAACTTAAAAATGGCTCATACCGACTAACATCCGGATTATATAACCAGGCTGCTACTGTAAAACTGCTGTTGCCGGCTAAAGTAGCAGGCACTTTAACGGTTGATGTAAAAGTTTCTTTTCCGTTAAACCAAATGCCTTGTTTACCGGCAATCATTTCGGTATAGGCTTTACCTTGTTGTAAACTAAACTCGCCTTGTAGTTTTCCGTTATTAACCAGTTTGTTTACTATAGCACCGTTGTTGTAATCATTTGCATTTATATCAACTAATAAACCTTGCTGTGCTGCGGTTGCTGTTACTTTTTGTGGTGACGATAAAATTTCATTACCCCCAACATTGGCTTCGCTAAATACTTTTATATTCCATACCGCTGCCGCTAATCCATTTAATTGTGCATTATTTATATGCAAACGAATATATCTTGCCTGTACATTTCCTTTATCAATTAACGGACTACCCCATTGCAAATTCTTTGTTCTATCCGCAAACAACTTCCAGTTCTTTCCATCAGTAGAATATTCAATCTTGTATTGATAATAGTAAGTAGGATATTCAAACTGTGTATGAATAGTTTGTACAGGCTGGTTACTTCCTAAATCAATTTGTAACCAGGCAGCTTTCATATTATCTGCTGCTCGCCATAAAGTACCATTGTTATTATCCGTTGCAAAAGCTGGTCTAAAATCATCGTTGTAATAAGAGGAAGCTGTTGTTGGTTTACCCAATGCTATATCTTTTTGCGGAATAGTATTAGCACCTAAAAACCCTACACCATCATGTGTTGGTACTACATTTTTTATATCTCCATTCGCATCAAACTCAATTTTATCAATAGCAATTTGTCTATGAAAACCACCACCTGAATGTGGATTGTTATGCCGATGGTAGACCATGTAATAATCATCACCTTTTTGTAAAATACTATGATGCCCGGGGCCATGTATGGTACCATCATCGTTAGTAACCAATATCGGGTTATGCTTAGGATATTCAAACGGCCCCATTGGCCCGGTAGTACTTTTTACATACTGCACACGATAAGTATGATCTTCGCAATGGCCCGATGAATACATCATGTAATAAACACCTTTGCGTTTAAACATGTATGGTGCTTCAAAAAAATCTTTGGCAACGGTGTTTGGAATCAACGCAGTTTTTTCAAAAGTCTTCATGTCCTTATTCAACAAACCAACCGCACAACCATGATCGGGATAAATGCCCCAAGTACCCCAGTACATATAAATTTTACCATCATCATCGGTAAATGTTTGTCCATCCAATGTAATTACACCGGGTATCATGTAATTGGGCACAAATGCTTTTCCATCGGGTAATAAAGGCGTCCACGGACCAACAGGCGAATCGGATACTGCACCATATAATTCAACCGGCTGACTGTAATACAAATAATAACGACCATCATAACCTTTGGTCATATCTGGTGCCCAATACCAATGTGTGTTGGGCCAGTTCATAGGTTGTATTTTCCAGTTCACAAAATCTTTTGATGTACATACCTGCGAAGGACCTAAGCCACCACCATTACCATCAGTAGTAGCGTACATGTAATATGTATCACCAATTTGTTTAATAGTAGGGTCAGCAAAATAACCAGGAATAACAGGGTTGCCTTTACCCACTTGTTGATGCAAGGGTAAAGTTTGGGCTGTTACTATTAACGATAAAACACTACTACAAATAAGCAATATACTTTTCATGAAAAATATTTTTGAGCCTCCTCTAACTCCGTTACTTCCTTTTCAGGAACCTCCGAAGGAGGGGCTTAGGTAGAGCAAAATAATTTGTTTAGTTTTTTTATATCTTCCTCTTTCCTTTGGTTGATTGTCCCTGCAGGAGTTTTCTCCCGTTGGTCGAAATGACGGAGTCCTATAGTATCAACGACCGTCATCCCGAGCAAGGCGAGGGAACTCCTCAATAAAAACGGTCACAAAAAATAAAGACAACTAACACAATGCCCAATAGCATTACCGAACGGCCCCGCTTAAAATACGGGGTACTACACAATGGCCAATAGAATTGATGCAGTACAAGTGAGTGACACAACCGCAGTTGATAGTAGCAATACAGCTGACAAACAAATATTCCTCACTTATCATTTATAACTCCTAATTCACCTCTGTTAAAATAGCCGTCCAACCACCACCGGATGCCATGTCAATTTTTAATAGCTCGTCACCGGAGATTGTTGTTTCTACAATTTTATAATCGGATGCATGTTTATCGCTATTGATACCATCTTTAAAAATAATGGCTTTATACTTTTTGCCTTTTGCAAATGGTAAGGATACATTTAAGCTGCGTTGTTTCCAATTGGTCATAGCACCAATATACCAACTGTTACCGTGTTTGCGAGCAACCGCTGCATACTCCCCCACTTTTCCATCCAATGCATAGGTTTCGTCCCAAACGGTTGGTATTTTAGTAATAAAAGATATTGTTTCTGATTCTTTTAAATTATTAGATGGATTATCGGCCAGCATTTGCAAAGGACTTTCGTACAACACATACATTGCTACCTGGTGAGCACGGGTGCCCATGCTCATAGGTTGCGTAAATACTACATTAAAATTAGTTGCTGTAGCATTTATCATAGCGCCGGGTGTATAATCCATCGGGCCGGGAACCATACGAGTAAACGGCAGCGTCACATTGTGTTTTGGCGTAATTGTTTTTTCCCATTTATTATTTTCTAAACCACGTACACCTTCATACGTCAATACATTGGGATATTGATTATGCAAGCCAACAGGTTTGTAGGCACCATGTAAATCAACCATTAGTTTACGTTGCATACAAGCTTTGGCAACACGTTCATAATAGTTAACCATGTATTGTTCGGCACGTGCCATAAAATCTACCTTAATACCTTTAGCACCCCATGCAACATATTGATCAAGGATTTTATCCAAGTCTTTATCTAAAGGCCCCCATAAGCACCATAACCATACACCCACGTTTTTTGTAGCACCATAATCAATCAAAGCTTTTACATCAATGTTTGGATTTGTGTTTAATAAATCGGTTGTTGTTTTTGTCCAACCTTCATCTAACATAATATAAGGTATACCAAACTTGGCAGCAAAATCAATATAGTATTTGTAAGTTTCGGTGTTAATGCCTGACTTAAAATCTACGCCATAAATATTGTTGGCATTCCACCAATCCCATGCTACTTGTCCGGGTTTTATCCAATCATAATTACCGGCAGCAGGCGGTGTTGCCAGTTTAAAATTTAGTTGGTTAACCAATAAATCTTTATCCTGCGTAGCCACTACAACGGTACGCCATGGAAATTTTCTTGGGCTTGCAGTAGCGGCAATATAATCATGTGTTTTTGTAATGCGAATATCTCTATCCCGAACCGGTTGACTTTCTAAAATGGGTTTTGGAAACGCAGCGTTTAAACCACCTTGTCCATTGGCCCTTAAAAACAAGTTGGGATAATCGTACAAATCGGTTTCGCTAAACAATAAGTTTACACCATTTTTATTTTGTACTAATAATGGTAATGCGGCATAGTCACCCGCTTTGATAGCACCAATGGTACTATCCGGATACAGGTTTTCGTAATGCGATTGAAATGTAGGGCTTTTTTCGCCTGACCAAAACACACGGTAATCCGCAGGAAAATTATACGATACTTTTTCATCTAAAATAGTGATGCCGTTTTGCTTAATATTAGTTACAAAACGATAAGCAACGCCATCGTTATATGCACGGAAAATGATGGAGAAATCATCTTTAAAATTCATCACTAACTCATTGTACACATCATCAATTTGTTTTTGTTTGATGGGGACAATAGCCGTAATAATTTTATTATACGCTGTTATTTTATGCGACTTTAATTTAGGCGCCAGACCAAGTATATTATTATTACCCAATTGCAACCAAATGGCGCTAGGATTTAACAAAGTTTCTCCATTTACTTGTAATGCCCAACGTACAGTATCATCAATTGATACGTTTACTTGTATTTTTTTATCAGGAGATAAAAGCACAATGTCCTTAGCCTGCGCTAAAGACATTGTAAAAACTAAAGTACAAAAGAGAAAAACTTTTTGAAATGGAAACTGCTTCATCTATTTGAATCAATTATTATGAGAAAATATTTATTGTTATATCAACTGCATGACTACTAGCATCGTCTGTTGTGTCACTTGCCGATTAATCATCGGCATCCCGATGTTACACATTAGTCGGGACTTGTACGTTCTGTAATTCTATTCAGCAATGTGCAAAGCACTTAACAGCAATGCAAATTACCTTTTAGCAAAGCCATGGTTCGTGAGACACGAACCATGGCTTTGAGTATGTTTCTACATTAGCATATCAGCACATTAGCTAATTGGCTAATTAAAATACTTCTTTCTGTCCGTCCCAAACAGGTGGATTAACACCCATTAAATGTTTTACAAAAAAATCGTGTGTTTTACGTACACCGTAAGCGCCACCATTAGAGTGGCCCATACCGGGAACCATAATAAACTCATGATCTTTTTTAGCTTTGATAAGTGCGTTTACAAATTGATAGGTTGATGATGGATCTACGTTATCATCCATTTCGCCAACTATCAATAACAATCTACCTTGTAACTTATGTGCATTGACGATATTTGAACACTCTGCATACTCCGGGCCAATAGGATAACCCATCCATTGTTCGTTCCACCACATTTTATCCATGCGGTTATCGTGACAACCACAAGCCGCAACTGCCACTTTATAAAACTCAGGATGAAACAACACTGCACCCGCTGCATTTTGTCCACCAGCAGAAGTACCAAATACACCTACACGATTGATGTCCATGTAAGGATATTTTTTTGCGGCTTCTTTCATCCATAAAATACGGTCAGGGAAACCGGCATCTTTTAAATTTTTCCAGGCTACATCATGAAAAGCTTTGGAACGGTTGGAAGTACCCATACCATCAATTTGTACCACAATAAAACCAAGCTCAGCCAAAGTATTTAAGCCAGAAGGATTTGTGCTGAATGTTTTTGGTACAAACGAACTTTGCGGACCTGCATAGATATACTCGATAACCGGATATTTTTTATTAGGATCAAAATTAGAAGGACGTGCAATGATCCCCCAGATATCGGTAACACCATCGCGGGCTTTTGCTGTAAACACTTCGGTTTGTTTCCAGGCAGTTTGTTGTAAAGCACTGATGTCGGCTTTTTCTAATTCCAAAATTATTTTACCATCAGTTGCACTGCGTAAAACTTTAACCGGCGGTAGATCTATACGGGAATAGGTATCAACAAACTTGCTAAAATCAGAAGAGAAAACGGCACTATGGTTACCATTCTCCGTAGTTAGTGCGGTAAAACCTTTGCCATCAAAATTTACTCTGTAGTATTGGATTAAATAAGGGTCTTGTCCGGCCTCACGACCACTACCTTCAAAAATCAGGAAACGTTTTTCTTCATCTACATGTACTACCCTACGCACTACCCAATTACCTTTTGTAATCTGGTTTTTTACTTTTCCTGTTTCGCCATCATATAAATACAAATGGTTCCAGCCATCTCTTTCCGATGCCCAGATGACTTCTTTACCATCGTTAATATCTTTACGGTATTTTTTACCGCTGTATTCAACAAATGTTTTACTACGTTCGTCAATAATGGCACGGGTAACACCAGTGTTGGCATCTACACTGTACACTGCATATTGCTGGTGACCACGCTGGTTGTACTCAAAAGTAAAAGCACGGCTGTCCTTACGCCATTGAATCCAGGATACATCGTATTGGCTTGGAATTAAAGCCGGATCTACCACATACATTTTTTTTGTTTGCGGAATAAACAACACCGGTTGTTTTTGTGGTAAAGCATCACCTGGTTTTAAATAATCTCTTGTTTGTAGTTTAGGTTGTAATTGGTCTGTTGGCGAGGACTCAATAAAATAAACTGTTCTGGGTGTATTAGGACGTATTTTATGAGTAGCTAATTTTTTTGAATCAGGTGACCAGGATAAATAAGCGGAATAATATTCTCCGGGAGAACCATCAAAACTTAGCTGTACTTCTTCAGCCGGTTTACCTTTAGGCGAAACAAATACGTTGTTGTTTTTAATGTATGCCGACCATGCACTATCAGGTGATGTTATGGGTTGGCCTTGTGAATCATCACGTCTTTGGCCCCAGTAGCCACCCCCACGACCACCACGACGGTCATCATCTGCTGTGCCTTTATTTTGTACAGAATAATCATTCAGGTTTAATGACCATTTTTTACGAAAAGCAACAAACTCAACATTGTTACCTTTAAAATTTAGTCCGCTTAATGATAGACTATCAGCATATACTTTTTCGCCGCTTGCTTTTGCTAAAGCCTCAGCTAGTTTAGCATGATCAAATGCTTTTTCCTTTTTTGCACTGTTAGCATCTACAACAATATACTCTCTTCCTTTACTGGTATTATTTGTGTACCATAGCTTGTTTTCTTTTTCAATCCATTGTACTGTAAAAGGATTATTGGTTACTTTATCAGCTACCATTTTGCTGTAATCTGCAGAACGTTTGTAGTCAGTGGCGGTGCCTTGTGCAAATACTGCTCCGGCGGTAAATAGGCCTGCGGTAACTAAAGCGAGAGAAAGTTTATTCATCATTATAGTTTTCGATAATTCTTTAAAATTTATTACAACTGTACATCCCCGTAACATGATTGATGCACAAAGTTATACAGCTGAACGGAGCGTCGCAATTGGGCTGCCATGGAAAGATACAGCCGATAAACTCAAATTATTAAAAATGAAAAAGCATGGCCATTACACTTGGCCATGCTTTTAGTATTGATTTTAATTAGTTAGTTCTGGTAACATCAGTCATTTTTACGGTTACAACATAAGTACCTTCCAATTTAAGACGGAAGGAAACAACCGGATTAACATTTTGGTTGGTTCTACCATCAGGTGTAATAAAAGCCATTGGTATACGGTAATAAATCAGAAAACCCCAATCTGTTGCCGGTGTAACATATTTTTGTAGAGGGAAAGGTGCTACTTCAAAATCACAAATCATAGCCGTATCTGTATATTGAATGGGATTGAACTTAGCATATGTTTCAAAGAAAGGACGGTCACCTCTTTTAACAACATGACCTTGAGCCGGGTTAAAGGCTACACCATTTTTATCGACATACTTTAATATAACTCTTGCGCCATCGCCAGAAATTCTTTTAGCAGTTACTTGTGGAGCGTTTAAGCCCGTAAATACTTCTGCAGACGTAGATGAAGTAGCAGCAGTGTAGATTAACTCAAACACGTCATCAGTAGTGGGTTCAATTACATGTAAATCCGCAAATGAACTGTATTCCTTGGTTCCCCACACATTGTTTGCCTGCAAATCAAATGTATACTTACCAACAGGCAAATTTGATGATGCCCTGTTAAAGGAGAGTTGTCCACTTATTTCATTAAACGTCATAGGAGTCATTTTCTTTAACTCCCTTTTTTGATTTAATAAAGCAACAGTAGTGTCAGTTTGTGGGTCAAAAGTTTGTCCAGTTTTAAAAACAAGAACATCATATTCTTTGTAGAACTCTTCAGGAGCAGGAGCCCCTGTTTCAATGTTTCTTAAATTAGACATTTTATAAGTAATCGGCGGCGTAGATCCATCGGCATTAATTCTATCGGATTGAGTAAGTGCGATTCCTTTTTTAGCATACAACACCCTGTCTTTATATCGAATCGTATCACTTAAAAAACCTTCTCTAACTTTTGTACAGCCTATAACGAAAGCTATTAAAGCAACGGGATAAAAAATATATTTTTTATTCATAACAAAAAGTTTTGGGAATTAAAAGTTAAGTATTAAGGAAGAGGTTCTGCATTAAAAAATAATCGATGGAAATTATTTAAGACATGCAAAGTGCCGGTGGTAGTAATTATACCCGTTGTTTGACATTCTGCAAATTTGTCGCGTTGATCCAAAGGAATTAAATTCACATCTGGTTCTTCACGATCAACGGTTCCTATTACTCTTCCAAAATTGATAAAATCTACTGTACCAACATAATCATTATAATTAATTACCCTGCGTAAGTATAAGTACATTTTACTATTATTTGCCATAGGGCCAAATTCAGTTTCATACTCTTTTCCTTTTACTGTAATGTTAGTTCTATTTACAGTTTCCTTAAAAGAATACATTTTTAAAGAATCACGCAAAACATATACATCCAAGTCTTTTAAATAAAACTCAATATTTTCATCTTGTAATTCGATGATCTTTTTTTGCTTTTTTGCTAGGATGTAATCTTTAACACCCCAATCCGGTACCGCAAAAAAAGTTTTACTATTGTTTACCATATCTTTTAAACCAGCCATATCAATGATAGCAATTAAAGAATCAAAAGAGCCATGCTGTTTTAGATAATCGTAAGTGGTAAAGTTAACATTGGGAGAATGGACGCCTCCGTCATTTTTATATTTATCTTTTTTACATGCAACTAATGTTGTTGCCAGTAAAAAAATAGCCATTAAATATTTTATAGAAGTTCGCATATTATTGTTTTTAAATTCTCAGTTATATTTTTCCTCTCCAATAGTTTGTTTGTACTAAAAACTTGTTTTGTTTAAACAAAGCCGGCGCAACAGGCCAGTAAAAACCTTCTAATGAGAACCTACTGGCTGTTGACGATAACCAACCTATACGATCGTAGCATTTACGAGTTCTAATTAAATCGTAAAATATATGTCCTTCCAAAAATAGCTCTCTATATCTTTCATTGATATAAGCGTTTAAAATTGCATTACGAGTAGCTGTTGGTGGAAGTAAAAAATAGTCGGAGCCGTTATTTCTTTTCAAACTGTTGTTAATAATATCAATAGCAACATTGTTTTGACTTCTATAAATTGCAATTTCTGCTTTTAAAAGTTTAATATCAGCTAAACGAAAAATAGGCATATTGTTACTCACTCTGTGATCTTGTTTTAGCCCGGGATTACGGTAAATAACGTTGCTATACTTAATACAAATATTTGCATCATTTTCATTTACAGTAAAATTTTTTCTACGACGTATGTCTTTATAAGTAGGAATGGTTTCTGCATGTGTTTCTTTTGCCCATAACCAATGCCACTCTCCATCGTAATGTTGATGCCAACTACCGCCGGGATCAGCTCCAACATGAAGAACAACGCTATCAAAACTAGAGCTTAAATAAGTTGCGGTTACACTGTAAAAAGGATTAACCCCATAACCTTCAATTTGGTCTTTAGTTAAAAAACGGTTAGCAATATGGTAGTTAGTGCCTTCTAAGGTATTTTCACTTTTGTTTATTTCAAAAATACTTTCAGAGGAACGGCCGATAAATGTTTGATAATAATTAGCCGTATCGGTGAGTGTATAACCACCTCTGGTTTCAATTTCTTCTATAGCGATTGCTGCTTTTTCAACATCGCTTAAAATAGGGTTATCGTTTGTAACATTACTTACCGTTGCACGCCATAAGTACAAGTGAGCTAATAATGCATTAACGGCACCTTTGTTAGCTGTTACACTTTTTTCGGCTGGAGTGTTATAACTCCATTTTAAAAGATCTAATGCCTCTAAACAATCTTTTTCAATTTGCGCCATTACTTCCAATTTAGGTGTACGTCCTAAATGCGGCGCAGCAATCGGATCATCGTAAGCCTCTATTACTAAAGGCACATCACCCCAGGTACGTACCATAAAAAAGTAAGTAAGTGCTCTTATAAATAATGCTTGCCCTAACACATTGTTTCTGTATTCTTCCGGATTAGCATGAGAAGCCAGTACAGACTCTGGCACTGCTTTCATTTGCTTTAAAATAATGTTGGACATGGCAATTGTCTTGTAATATTCAGTCCAATCGCCTAAAGCTGCGGCAACATAATTATGACTATAGTTACCATTTAGCAAATCTAAGTTTCCTTGTCCATCATCACCGGAAAACAAGGTATAACCCTGATTAGCTACCGTTTCGCCATAAGCATAATAACGGTTATATGAGTTGTAAAGCCCGTTAGATAACGTATTACGCAAAGATGCATAGTTACCAGCAACGGCTGAGGTTCCTGCATTTGCATTTTTCCAAAAAGCTTCACCATAAGTTGAGTTACGAGGCTCCTGATCTAATATTTTTTTACAGGACACAAACAGTAACATTAATAATGCACAACTTGTTATTTGTATAATATAATTACCTTTTTTCATAATCGTAATTGTTAGAATTGTAATTGAACGCCAATTGTGAATTTTTTAGGTATAGGATACCCGGCACCAGAATATTGACCATAATAATCAACAGCTTCTGCATCTGGCAAACGTTTTGATTTTTGGAACATCATTACATTATCCAAAACACCATAAAAACGTGCCTGTCCTAACTTCCATTTGTTAATAATCCTGCCAGGTAAATCATAAGAAAAGTTGATACTTTTAATACGAATGTAACTGCCGCTTTCTAACCAAAATGTTTGACCTCTAACATAATAATATCTGTAGGTACTCATTGGATAAGCAGGAAAATGGGCACGATCACCATCTTTACGCCACATACTCATTTTGCTAAAATCAGGCGTAGAATAATATGCAAAATCATATAAATTACCACTTCCCGAAGCTCTATCAAAAACATCAGCATCAAAAGTGTTCAATACATCACGTCCAAATAAGAACGTAGTAAATATGCCTAAATTGAAATTTTTGTAGGTGAAATTATTTGTCCAACCACCCGTAAACTTAGGATTAGGGTCACCATAAGGCAACTTATCAGGATTTACATCGGTTTCAAAAGGATTAATTAAATAATCCCCATCCAAATCTCTAAACCACATATCACCAGCTTTATATTCACCAGGTACGCCTAGTCTCTCACCAGTAAGAGGATTAACCGGTATATCGCTTGTAGTAGCGAAAACACCATTGGTTTGGTACATATAATAAGTGTTAACCGGACGCCCCACTGTTAACATATGCGTTTTATCAAATGACCCATTAGAGAAAATTATATCTCTACCGTCGTTAGGCAATGCTGTAATTTTATTTTTGTTTAATGATACGTTTAATCGGGTAAACCAATTAATAGGGCCATCACGTTTTAAAGGAGAAGCTGCTAATACAAGCTCAGCACCGTAGTTACGCATACCTATGGAGTTAGTTTTAGCTACACTGTAACCGGTAGTTAACGGTAACAATACATCCATAAAAATGTTAGATCCTTCTTTGTTATAAATGTCAAACATGAATTGGAATTTGCCATTTAAAAACTCCGTTTCAAGACCTACGTTCCATTCTTTTGATTTTTCCCAACTAATATTAGGTTGAGCCACCCCATTATTAAAGTTTGGCATAATAGCGGGCACCCCGTTGTAAGAGGCCGCATCGCTACCCAAATAACCTCCTGCATTAACATAATATAAATTGTATGCCAGGTAGTTATCGGTAGCATTTTTACCTGCTGTTCCATAACTGCCTCTCAATTTTAGCAAGGTTAAAGCTGAAAACTTATCCTTCATAAATGCCTCTTCAGATATTAACCAGCCGGCAGACACTGATGGAAAATTGCCCCATTTATTATTTTTTCCAAAACGGGAAGAACCATCCCTTCTTACAATTGCAGATAATAAATAACGGCTATCATAATCATATATTAACCGACCATAATAAGCTGTCATGGCATTAGCTTGGTAATCAGAATAGCCGCTCATATTTTGTTTAATAAAACCGCCTACAACTTGTATTTGGTCAGACACACCACCATAGCCACTTACCGAGGCTGACTTGTATTGGTCGTACTCCACATCCATACCAACCATACCTAATACACTATGTTTTCCAAACTTGTTACTATAGTTAAAATAGTTGGATGTGCGCAGCTTCATTGATATATCAGAAAAAGTACTAGCAGAGTTACCTGTGCCACCATTCAATGAGCTTGTACGGCTTTGGTCTCTTCGGCTATTGCTGGACATATAAGAAGACTGAGATATAAGGCTTAAATGTTTAGTAAAATCATACGATAAATTTATATTCACATTTAACCGACCATTTTGATTTTGGTCTAAATTTTCGTCATAAGCGCCTAACATAAATGCCTTTCTATCGGCGTCTAAACTAAATAACGAGGATGGCATATTGGTTGCATTTAATCCTACCGAACCTCCATTTCCTCTTGATCTATCAGTACGTGAGTACATAATGATAGGATTAATAGTTAATTTATCGTTTAGTGCCTTAGCCATTAAATTTAACGCTAAAGAATAACGGGTAAAACCAGTAGCTCTTACAATGCCTTCCTCATTATAGTAACCAGTACTAAAACGATAGGTCATACCCCCAACACCGCCACCACTTAAACTTAAGTCAGCATTGTTAATACGACCAACACGATAAAACATATCTTGCCAATCCGTATTTCCATTAAACGCAGGGTTTAAACTATCTGTTAACATAATTGGCATATTTCTTACCTGAGCAGGAGTTAAACGAGAAGAAGCATACAAATCGTCTATCATTTCCAATTTTTGCCTACGCTCTGTTATACCTAATGTAGTGTTACGTAATTGAGGACGTTGTGTAAACCCAGTATAAAAAGAAACATTTACACGTGGTGCACTATTTTGTCCTTTTTTTGTTGTAATTAATATTACCCCATTAGCTGCTCTAGAACCATAAATAGCTGCTGCAGATGCGTCACGCAGTACGTCCACACTTTCAATATCCTGAGGGTTAATACCGGCAAGAAAATTGGTACCGGTTCCCTGGCCGGGAGCATAATTATCCTGTGCTGGTTGAGGTATACCATCTACCACATACAAAGGCTGATTGATAACTACATTACCATCAAAACTTCTGTTAATAGTAGTAGTTCCCCTAACTTGAACAGATGGAGAAGCTCCTGGCTCACCTGTAAAGTTTTGAACGTTTACTCCCGCCAAACGGCCTTGTAATAACTGATCAAAACTAGCGGCAGGTAAGTTGGCGATTTCCTTACCGGAAATACTAGATACGGCTGCCGTATTTTTTTTACGAATAATTTTTTGGTAGCCAATAACCACCACTTCATCCATTCGACTGTCTGTTACCACTAATGAGACTGTAAGATCAGTCTGATTGTTAACGGCAACTGATTGGGTTTGGTAACCAACGCTGGTAAACTCTAATGTAGATGCACCAGCAGCCACAATACTAAATTTACCTTTGTCATTTGTTGTTGTGGAAACTTTGGTCTCCTTTACTGTTACGGTAACCCCGTCCAGTGCTAGTCCTTTATCATCTTTTACTGTTCCTGTTACTGTTTGTGCAGCAGCAGAAATAGTAAAAATGAGACCAATGAGAGATAGCAGTAAAAATCTCATAAGTTGTTTTGTAGTTAGTGAATAAATGTTGGTATAAATAAATAGATAGGGTATATAAAACCCTGTAGCAATACAGTTATTTTTTACTTTACGAGTAAGGCATTTTAATTTTTTGGTTTGTTTAAAAGGTTGTTCTTATATGAATATTTTCATTGTACTATATGACATCAACAGCTACCTTATTCTCGAAACCGTGCTAACCCCTGTTTTTCCTGCAAACGAATAAACTATCAAGACTTTCATATGACCGAAACAAATATAGAACTGGTTTTAACACATCATTAACCGTATTTTGCTAAGTAAAAAGCAAAAATTAACTGTTATTTAAACATTTATTCACATTGAAATAAAGTAAGCCTCCCGTGAATGTTATATACAAAACTCCCCTTAACTTTATTTTACTATAGACTTTAACCCCCGACCCTCCTGTTACGACCTGTACTAACTAATAAGAAATGATACATACATTAAAATGTGTGTGCTGTACTTTTATTTTCACTATACTATTGATGATATTATATTCTGTAGCTGAATGGCTGCCGGATGTGGAGGGCGGCGACCACAGGGGGCCGGTGCGAAGCAAAGCGTAGCACGGTACCCCGAAACAGCCGGAACTGAAGCTGAACAATGATATGAAGCTGATAGCCCATAACAAAAAAGACAATAACATTTATATATACTTTGTAAGCATATAAAATTTGAATACGACTACATTATGATAAAGAAAAAAGTAAAACCCGTATACGGGGTAGCAGGAGTATTACTACTATCGCTGCTAAAAGTAAGTTCGCCGGTAATGGCACAACAACAACAGTCGCCATGGGATCGTATTGCTTCAAGGCCATCAACATTAGGACTGGACAAAGGCACGCAAGATTACAGTAATGGCGGATTGACATTGAAATTGGTGAATGCATCACAAACAGTTGCAGGGCTTGTATTAAACAATGAAAAAGATTTTGATTACACGCCATCGGACAGATTAAAAGGCCGGGATAAAGATGGACTATATCACTTAGGTGATATTAACATGCGTGTAAGAGAAGCGGGCAGCACTGAATGGATAAAATTATCGACTGCAAAAAAGAGAAACCCGGTACAGGTATTAAGCAGTAACAACAATATTATTGCTGCTGCTAACCTTACTGCTACTATTGATGAAAAAAGTCCGGTAACAATTATTCGCTATTGGGAAAAAATAAATAATGGTTTACAGTTACGTTTTGAAATAGTGAATAAATCGGACAAAAATGTTGAGATTGGAGCATTGGGTATACCAATGATTTTTAATAATATACTGGAAGGTAAAACACTTGACCAGGCCCATAAACACAATGTATTTTTTGACCCCTATATTGGTAAAGATGCCGGCTACTTACAGGTTAACCGCTTGCATGGCAAAGGTGTAAGTTTGTTGGTTTTACCCGGAGAAAATGCATCGTTTGAAGCTTACAACCCCTTAAACGACGACCCTAGTCCAAGAGGAATTGTGTTTGAGGGTTTTCATGAATGGATGATACACAGTAAAGCTTATGCAGATAATGAGTGGAAAAAAGTACAACATTGGAACGAACCTACAGCCGCTACACTTAAGCCGGGTGAAAAAAAATCGTATGCCCTAAAATTTATATTATCGCCATCTATTAAAGACATTGAAAAAACTTTATTGGCCCAAAACAGACCTGTTGCTGTGGGCTTACCGGGTTATGTGGTGCCTGTAAATTCCGAAGCTAAGCTACAATTAAAATATGGTAAAGCAGTAAAACAAATTACCGTTGAACCTGCTAATGCATTACAAATTACCAAAGGTAAAAATACACCTAACGGTTGGGCCACTTACATTGTTAAAGGCAATAACTGGGGCCGTGCAAGGGTTACTGTTACCTATGCCGATGGACTGGTACAAACCATTAACTATAAAGTAATGAAAACCGAAGCCGAAACGGTTAGCGATTTGGGAAATTTTTTAACAACCGAACAATGGTATGATGATAAAAACGATTTGTTTAAAAGAGGACCATCGGTTATTACTTACGACTATGCTAAAAAAGAAAAAGTTACGCAGGAAAACCGTGCATGGTTTGCAGGCTTAAGCGATGAAGCCGGTGCTGCTAGCTGGTTAGCGGCTATGATGAAACAATACCTGCAACCCAACCCTGCCGAAATAGATAAACTAAAACAATTTGTACACGAAACCATTAGTGGTAAAATACAATTGACTGAAGGGCCTAAAAAATATGGTGTAGTTAAAAGTTTATTTTATTACGAGCCCGACTCTATGCCTAAAGGCACTTATGATACCAGCATTAATTGGAAAACATGGTCGGCATGGCCAAAAAAAGAAGCCAACAATGTAGGTCGTTCTTATAACTATCCGCATGTGGCCGCAGCGCATTGGGTTATGTATCGTTTAGCCAGAAACTACAAAGGTTTGGTAACAGAACATGAGTGGAAAAAATATTTAGAAGATGCATTTAACACTGCTATTGCAATGGTTAGATTGGCACCATACTATGCACAATTTGGACAAATGGAAGGATCCATCTTTGTATTTATTTTACAGGATTTAAAACGTGAAGGACTTACCTATCTTGCGAGTGAATTGGAAACGGCTATGCGTAAACGTGCCGATCATTGGCGTGGTTTAAATTATCCTTTTGGTAGCGAAATGCCTTGGGATTCTACCGGCCAGGAAGAAGTTTATTTATGGTCACGTTACTTTGGTTTTGATGATAAAGCTGATGTAACCTTGAATGCAATTTTAGCTTACATGCCTACCCTGCCACATTGGGGCTACAACGGAAGTGCCCGTCGTTACTGGGATTTTGTGTATGGCGGTAAACTATCACGTATAGAAAGACAGTTGCACCATTACGGATCGGCATTGAATGCCATACCGGTTATTACAGCGTATAAGGACAACCCAACAGATTTATATTTGTTACGTACCGGCCATGCAGGAACCCTAGGTGCATTGGCTAACATAACGCAGGAAGGCTTTGGCCCTGCTGCATTTCACTCTTATCCATCAACTTTAGCTATTGATAGTATTACTGGTGATTATGGTTCAGGCTTTTATGGTTATGCTGTAAATGCTGCAACTTTTATTACAAAACATCCTGAGTTTGGATGGTTAGCTTTTAGCGGCAACCTTACCGAAAAAGGCAATTGGATAAATACAAAAGTTACTACCGCCGGAAAAGCAAAAGTGTTTATTGCACCCGCCGGTGTTTGGTTAGAACTGGAAGCAGGAAATTTTGACGAGGTAATGTACAACACAAAAACAGGAGAAATAAAAGCCACCTTGTTACCTGCCAACAACTATACCCCTACTGCATTTTTACGTGTAGAAAACAGTAAAGGTGAAGCCAGTACTTACAAAATTGCAAACTATAAAAAAGATGAACGTGCTGCTTACAGTATTGCTTTAAGCAATAAAAACACTACGGTAACTTTAACCAAGTAAACAACATTTTTCAATAATTAAAATCCCCTTTTTTTAAGGGGATTTTTTATTTTATATAACCAGCAGCATTACTACTAGCATCGCCTGTTGTAACCCGATAGGGTTGGGATTTAATTTATTTCCAGTGGAAATGAATTAAAGACTCTCACTGCATCGTTCTGTAATTCTGTTCAGCAATTACACGGTAAGCAAAATTATGGCTTAGCGTATATCAAAATAGGGTAACTAATAGCCAATATCGGTGGTTAAAAGTATAATCAATACTGATAGATTTGTTGTGCTTGTTTACACATTAAAAAACAGAAAACCAAAATTAACTTACATGAAGCCTGTACTTTTATTAACAGCACTTTTTATAACATTAGTAGCCTGTAAAAAAGACAAAGAAGAAACTACCACCCCACCACCTACTGAGGAACCGGAAGTAGTTGCCAGTAAATATGATTTTAGTACTGAAGCCGGTATGACATTGGCGGTACATAAAGAAGAAAGCCGCAGAGTTGGTGCAAACCTGGGTATAAAATCAATTAAAGATAATATTGCCTTATTTCAGGCAACCGTAAGCAGCACAACTTTAAGCAAGTTTAATAAGGACACCATCTGGGTAGAAGATCGTGGCGCTGCCATTAAGTTTGTAGATGATCCTGGTGGTCATCACCCGGGCTCAATAGTAGTAGGCAACATTGTTGTATTTTATGACAGTGTTAAAAACAACCAACCGGCTTTATTTTTAAACTATTTAGCCAGACAATATTATGGTAAGTATATGTCAGCTGATGCTAAAACAAGCTTGGCTACACACTTTACCAGTGTTGCTAACAAATATAAAAATGTATATGGCACAAACGGTACTAAACTAGTTCAAAACAAAGTGTCAGATGCTTCAAAATCGGTTGCTGAATACTTTGGTGAACTTGCAGAAGCATACTTAAGCATTAATAATGTTTTTCCATTTGATTACCATGAATTAGAGCGATTTGATATAACGGGTTTTAATGCCCAAAAAGAAGCCTGGGGAACCAGAACCTTTACACCAAACCCATTTGGCATCACACTGCCACCAGAAAGCTTAAAACAATCACTGGAGTATAAAATAACTGATCTTGATAAATATTATAGAAAATATATTGATGCAGAGGGTTTCCCTATTGTAGCATCAAGATATGTTTCAGACTCGGCATTGGTACAAACTAAAAAAATTGTGACGCTTATGTTAACCCGAATACCTGACGCTAAAGCTGCTATGCTTGCAGCTAACTTTCGTGTTGGTGTAATTGGTGCTTATGAAAATGTAACTGACTTACCGGAGAATAGAAAAATGAATGAGTGGTGGCCTGGTACTGATTGGGATGCCAGAGGCAGAGGTTATGGAGCTACCGAGTTTTTACCCGTTATGTCTTGCGGTGAGGAGAATATTGTAAAAATACCGGGATATACAGAACGTTATCCGTTTGAAAGTATTATGGTGCATGAGTTTGCACACAATGTTGATTACGGCTTGCGTAAAGCCCGTGCAGGTTTTACTGCTGAATTATTAGATGCCTTTAACTACGCAAAAACAAATGGCTTATGGGCAGGTACATACTCGATGGAAAACGATGCTGAATATTTTGCCGAAGGTGTACAAGCATGGTTTGATACCTGTAATATGTATGTGATGATTAATGGTGTTAGCACCAAACTAAAAACCAGAGAGCAATTACGTACTTATGATACCAAATTATATGATTTGTTAAGCAAAATAATGCCAACAGAAAAATTAACCGGATATCATTTTACGTTTGAATAAACGTAAATAATAAACAAATAAAAAAGCCGGGCTACTACTTAAAGTTGTCCGGCTTTTTTTACTTTACTAATTTTTACAAAAACATTCCTATACGATAAAGAGTTGAATCTTTACCATACGTTCTTAAAATTGGTTTTAGTTTTTGGTCAAGTTCTTTATAAGATACAAGCTGCCCTTGCTGCGGCTGTTTAATTTTAGTAACATCTACTTCTTTTTTAACAGCAGTAGCAAAAATAGAAGTATGTTCGTTAGGCATTTCTAAGCCAAGTATCATACCCGGTAAGCCTGTAAAACTTTCTGGACCACCAGCTACAGGTATGGCCTCGCAATAATATGCTATAACAATAATTGAATCCCATAATGCTGCATTTGCACGTTTACACTCATAGCCGGCAATAGTGCGGGTTTCATTTGTCTTATTCCACTTAAGTTTCCAAAGTTTTTCGTTGAATAAAAAATTATTTTTCTCAATTTTTTTACTACTGACCGTTGTAAAATTTTGTAAATTATTGTAAACAATATTGTCCTCGGCAGGAAATTGCCACTCTTTAAAATTGGTTTCCTTTTCGGTGGGTAGGTATAAAGTTTTTGTTGAATCGAAAAAGAGATTAAAATAAGTCTGTTTAAACTCGGGTAAACTATTTTTTTCCTCTTCGGTCATGTAATTATACTTGCCGTAGGCTTTAACAATATTTACTTTCTTTTCGTACTCAATTTCTCCTTTAAAAAGTAAGTCGGTATTTTGAGCATGTAGGGCGGTAGCACTCAACACCAACACAGTGAAGAGTAAATAGTTTTTAGATAGCATGGTAATTGGTTTAAGAGTTTTGTAATAACCTAATAGACTCAAAACAATTTTGTTTCCATAAAACCAATTCATTTTCTTTTTAATAAAAAAAAGCCCCTTATAAAATATAAAGGACTTTTTTTAAAATGCACTACAGGAGTACAGTATTTAAGACAAACAAGCAATAGAAAGAAAACCGCCGTATAACACGATGATGCCCAAAGAACGGAGTTCCCGAAATAAATTCGGGATGCCGCATCTTGCCCAATAGAATTTATGCAGCAGAACGGAGATTCTGTGTTACATACCAATAATTTTTCTATAATTTTGTCCTTTAGGCGGTTTTATACCAGCCTGTTTAGGGGACGACGCAAGTTGTCCTCTAATTTTTTTCACACAC
>PJTT01000181.1_pt1 | contig 96504 bp, 78 predicted proteins | sample 1512261 | NCBI WGS metagenome assembly PJTT01 (sample SAMN08177685, study PRJNA422409) | Soil metagenome, whole genome shotgun sequencing project. | isolation source: Soil (2) enriched on wood chips | place: USA: Madison | collected 2015-01-15 | reverse complement strand
GTCTCCGCCCGCACCAGCCGGTTCTCGCAGTCATAGCTAAAGCTCTGCAGCTTGCTGTGCCCCGAGCGCTTCTCGATCAGGTTGCCCCACGGATCGTAGCGGTACTCCTGATCCCGCCACTGTTTGATCCGGTTGTCCTTGACCTTGGCAAACTGCCGCGCATTGAAATCCAGCCGGTTGGCTGCTGCGTCGTAGCGAAACTCCTCGCTGCCCACAAGCGAGCCGGTATCACGGCTGCGCAATTGGCCGTTGGCTTCGTACTCGTACTTGATCTCGCCACGCAGCTTGTCCAGCGTGCGCACCAATTCACCTGCCGGGTCGTACTGATAGCGACGGTGGATCGGGTTGTACGCATGCTCCACCAGCAATGAGGTATTGATACCTGTGTTGTGCACCTGCGAGAGCTTGTCGGCCGGCAAGTTCGAGGCAAACTGCCAGGCCTTGCGTCCCATCGCGTCATAACCGAAGCAACTGGTGAGCTTGCCCTGGGTGCGGTACACCTCGCGGTGCAGGTCATCACGCTCCATGTCGCTGATCACCTGGCCATCCAGGTTCAGCTGATGCAGGTGGCCGCTGCCGTAATACAGGTGGTTGAGCTTGCGGCCATCCGGCAGGGTCAGCGTGGTCAGGTTGCTGAGAGCATCATACTCGTAGTCCAGCGCACCGCTCGGGCTCAGTTCCTGTGTCAGTCGCCCCAGCAGGTCATAGCTGTAACAGAGCTTTTCATCGGTGATGCCCAGCTGTTTGCCAGTAGCAGTTGGCTGGCGCTGAATGCTCAGCAAGCGGTCAGCATCGTCGTAGGCGAAGTCTTGCCGCGCATCGCGGTTGACCTTGGCCAGTAAACGGCCAATAGCGTCGCGCTCGAACAGCGTGCTGCGTTCGGGGCGCTCTCCGCTTTCGCCGTAGCCGATTTCGTCCAGCCGGACCAGATGCCCGCCAGCGTCGTAGCTGAAGCGTCGGGTCAAATTGTCGACCCGCACTTCTTCGCTCAAGCGGTCCGATGCGTCGTAGGCGAAGCGGTACGCCGCGCTGTTCTCGTTGACCAGTGCAGTCAGACGCAGCGCCTTGTCGTATTCATAGCGAACCCACTCGCCCTTGGCATCCTGACGGCTGCTCGGCAGACCACGTGAAGTGCGTTGCAGGCGTGTGGTCTGGCCTTTGCCATCGGTGTGGGTCAACACCTGGCCGAGGGTATTGTAGGTAAAGGTCTCCGCAGTGCCGTCCGGGTGGTCGATGCGTAGCACTTCGCCATCCGGTTTACGTTCCAGCGTGGTGGTCTGGTTCAGTGCATCGGTCACTGCAATGAGGTGCTGACGCTCGTCATAACGGTAGTAAGTGCTTTTGCCGGAGCAGTCCTGGAAACGTTCGATCTGGGCATAGGCATTCCACCACAGATACTTGGACTTGAAGTTGGCATCGATGATCGTGTGCGGTAGGCCGTCGTCACTGTTGAAGTACTGGGTCTTGTGGCCCAGCGGGTCGATCTCGGTGATCAGGTTGCCTTTGTCGTCGTAACGAGACTGCCAGACGCTGCCGTCGGGGAAGCGGGTTTCGGTGACCAGTGGCGTGGCGAGGTGATACTTGTAGCTGATCTTGCGGCCCAGTGGGTCGGTTTCCTCGATCAGCCGAGAGAATTCGTCGTACTTGAGCGCCAAGTGATTGCCATCGGGAAGATCGATGCCGATCAGATTCCCGGTGGCGTCGAAATCCATACCGTAGCGCTCACCACCGAAGTCGCGGCTGGCGATGACGCGGTTGTCCTCATTGTACTGGATCTCCAGTTCACGGCCCAGCACGTCGGTTGCCCAACTGGTGCGTTTGGCAGGATCGTAACGGAAGTGATAATGCTCGCCGTCGCTTGTCCAGTGCTCGACCACACGCGGCTTCCCATTCTGGGATTCCCAACGGTACTCGCAGATCAGGCCCAAGGCATTGCTGTGCCGGGTCATTAGGTGATCTGCGTAGCTGAAATGACGAACAGAATCGCCATTGCGGTTGATCACTTCAGTGAGCTGACCATTATCGTCATAGCGGTAACGCACCAGCGTTTCGACAGCGGTGTCATCGACCACGCGCTTGACGTCCGTCAAACGCCCGAGCGGGTTGTCATAGTGAAGGTGAACACGCACTGCTCCTGGCGCAGTGATGTCCGTAAGCCGTCCGTCGGCACTGTAGGTAAAGTGCAGGTAATGGCCCAGCGCATTTTCCAAACGCTGCAAAGGCACATGGGTATTGCCGTCCGGCACGTCACCAAAGTAGAAGAACTGGTTGTCGAGTGTCTGCAGAAGGTAGTGGCCGCCCTCGGTACGCACGAGGTAGATTCGCTCGTTGGGGTTGTAGATACTTTCGCCAGGCTCCAGATCGACGAATGGGACGCTGCGGCCCTGGTTGTCAGTCAGATAGACGAACCCACCACTACGACGCAGGCTTTGCTCCCAAGGCAGTATCCAGCCCTGGCCCAGAGCACTTTCGGCGGTAAGGTCGCTGGCATAAAAACGCGACCACTCGATTGGCATCAGGCCAGGCAGTACAAAGTCTGTTTCATTGACCAGCAGCTTGCGGCCGGTGGTCATGTCCACCGGGTTACCGGTAAAGCCTTCGATCGCCCGCCCTACAGCCGGGCCGATGATGAAGCGCCCGGCGAGGTAGCTTGCTGCAATGGTAGCGCCAGTCTGAAGTGCACACGGGCCAGCGGCCTTGAGGCCGGCCTGAAGCCCCAGGCGACCGACCGCCAGTACCGACCGCCCCATCGAGGCAACGATCATCAACACATCGACCGTGACGCGCAGCCATTCCGGAACCTCATCGTCGACAGGCAAGTACCGCTGAGTACCGCCACCGATGTAGACGTTGTTCGAACCGCCCGAAATCTTTGCGCCACATGTCAGCTTGTCACCTTTGCGGGCCGCTGCAACGCCATTGATGAATACGTTGGTGGAGCCTTCTGCAACCAGTACCGGCGCCGGATGCTTGTCACATTTGGCGGTACTCAAAGTGGCGTGGGCCGCATTGCGATTGTTGATGAATACGTCTGTCGAACAACCGGGTAGCTCTATCTGTCCAGCGGGCGAACTGAACATCGAGCCTATCTTCTCCCCCAACATCGGCAGCATGCCGGCACCAATGCCGATCAATGCCCCCAGCAAGAAGCCGCCGAGGCCGGCGGTGCAGATAGTGAAGGCAGCAGCCGTAGCGATTGCCAGGCCAATCACTGCGCCAGCAAGAAAACCTGCCAGGGCACTGGTGTGTTCAATCTCGTCGTGCAGCCGCGCAGCCTCGAACATAGGTTCAACCCTGCGTGGTGTTTTCTGGGGAGCTTGGTTGGCGTGGTTCGAAGCTGTTCAACAGCCCAAGCCAACTGTCGTTCTGCTTGCCATTGAAGTCGGCCTGACTGGTCGTGGAGAAAACCAGAATGCGCCCAGGCGCGACCTCGAAAGCCGCCTGCCGTTGATAGACCGGCCTGCCATCCTTGAGGTAGTAGCCATCGACCTGAATACCTGCCTGGGGCTGGCTGGAAGACAGGCTGGCTGGCTTCTTGCCGAGGATGGTGTAGCCGCGCAATTTGGATGCGATCAACTTCACCTGTCGCTCGATATAGGCTTTGAGGTCCTCGCCAGGCATCAGGTTGTCACGCGAGAGCGTAATGTTCAGCGGAGCTGGGATACTGTCCCCCAGGATAAACATGTTGACCGTGCGATCCTGGAAGCCTTCCGGCAACTTGATAGATCCTTCCTGCAGCTGATAGTCCATTGTCTGAGTGTTCCATGAAAACGTGAAAAGGATATGAGCCTTACTGAGCGGTCACTCCGGCCAGCATGGCGTCGAATGCGATCAGCCAATCGGCCAGTTGCGATTGGTCCGGGTTGATTACCGTAGACACATTCAGCCATTGCCGTTTGTTGCCGTCTGCCGAAGCGATAATCATGCACACGGCACGGCCGTGACGGCGCTCCTGGCCTGCGTTGAACTGGTAGTCGAGGCTGATTGCCGGGTGGCCAGCCAACAAGGCTTCCGCTTGACGCACCAGGGTCAATTCTGCATGGCGCTCGCGCAGTTTTTTAATAAACAACTCGACCGCATTATTAATTTCAAGACCCTCAGGGGCAGGGCGGCGGCGAGCGCTGAATTGTACATTGCAACCGGCAAACTCCAGCGTTGTCTCGATATCACGAAAAGCGAAACCTTGAGGCATCAACAAATTCAAGCCGGCAATACGCAGTGCGTTCTGCTCTGCATCCATTGGTAGTTGCGGCGGCGGCGCAACCTCTAGCGTAGCTTGCCCTGCAATGCGTGCTTCCTCGGCCTGTTGCCGGGCAAGCGCCTCAGCGGCCTCTCGCCTCTGCGAGAGCCTGTCGTAGATATTTCCCCTGATCATCACGCTACGCCCTACTCGTTGATGTCGACCCGGTCACCTTTGACAAAGGTGTTCTTGCCCAGAATGTCGATGCTGTCTGCTTCGATGGTGATGCCATCCGGTTTGAGGGTTATCTTGCTAGTGCCGACTTGCAGCAGGATGCTCTCTTTGGCGCTCACCTGGATGAACTTGTTATCCACCTGCAAGGTGTAAGCCCCCTCCTTGACGTTCACCACCGTATCTTTCTTGATAATTTCCGTGTGCGCCCCACCTACCGTAATCGTCCGGTTGTTCCCCACATCATGGGTTTCATCCAGCTCGATCTCGGTATCCATGTTGCGCTCGGCATGCATGATGATCTGCTCGGCGCCAGCCTTGTCCTCGAAGCGGAAGAAGTTGGCGGTACCGCCGTCGCCCTTCATCGACCGGGTCAGGAAGCCACTCTGGGTCTTGTTCGCCGGCAGCGACCATGGCGGGGTGTTGGTGCTGTTGTACAGGCTGCCCATGATCAGCGGGCGGTCGGGGTTGCCATCGAGGAACACCACCACCACTTCGTCGCCCACGCGTGGGATCTGGATGCTGCCGAAGCCACCGCTGGCACCAGATTGGGCGACGCGTACCCAGCAGGAGCTCTGGTCGTTGAACTCGCCGTTGCGGTCCCAGTGGAACTGTAACTTCACCCGGCCCAGTTCATCGGTGTAGATCTCTTCGCCGGGGGGGCCGACGATGATGGCAGTCTGCGGCCCGCTGATGCCCGCCCTAGGCGTGTTCAATGCAGGGCGGAACGGAATTTTCCGGCGAATGCAGCTGAAGCTGTTGCGGTAGCCCGCCTCACCGTCGTTGGTGTAGTTGTTCTGCCCCCAGTGGGTAACCGAAAGCAGCAGAAACTGTCGGTCATCCGGGGCGTCATTGTCGTGATCGTAATGCTGACTCAATTCAAAGTAGTAGCCAGGCTCCATGACGCGACAGTTGCTCTCGCCATGGAAGGTCTTGCCGTCCACTTCCATCGCCTCCAGCCGACGCCGCGCCTTGCGCACGCCTTCATCGGCATCGGCGTAGCCGTAGAGACCTTCGTATTCGAAGACTTCATACTGGCCGACCTCGCCCTGCTGGTTGACGGAATTCAACTGCACCAGGTGTGGGTTGCCCGGTTGCTTGTAGTCGAACGATTTCAAGGCCAGGCGCGTTGGTTGCATCCGCCGCGCCGAAGACCATTTGGTGATCGAGTCTGCGGTTTCGGTGACTGAAGCACTGTGGTAACGAATCAGCGGTTGGCGCTCCAGCTGCGGAAGCATGCTGCTGTCATCGCTGATGATCATGCGATGGCCTTCCTGGGAGTGCTCGAAGGTGAAAAACAGCCCTTCTTGCTCGAGCAGGCGCAACACGAAGTTCAGGTCCGACTCCTGGTACTGGGTGCAGTAGCTGATCGGTTTGAGCGGTTGGCTCAGACGAAACTCGTAATCGGCCAGGGTCAGGTAGTACGCAAAGACGTCCTTGACGATCTGCTCGGTGGTCTTGTCCTGGAATATCCGCGAATCGCGGCGACGGCTGAGGATCCATATCCACGGCACGAGTTCGGCAGTGTAATTGGCAATGCCGCCGTCGGCACCAGCATGGACGAAGTCCGACACGTGCGCGCTGATGTAGCGTGTGCTGCCATCAGCCAGGGCGATCCCTACCGTCACTTTCTTGCCGATGAGCTTCTTGAGCTCGATGCGCGCATCCTGAGAGATAAGCTGCACCTGGAAACTGAACAGCTCCGAAATCCCCTCGCGGCCGCTGAAGCTCAGCAGTTGCAGTTCTTGTTCGGGCGGCAGCGGCGAGTCGAAGGTAAACAGACGTTGATGCTGCGTGAGGATCGATTCGAGGGCGTCCGTAATCATGTCAATGCATCCTGCATCAAGCTGGAAATCTTGCAATGAAAACGCGCTTAAAAGAGGCTGTCAAATGATAGCGATACGCCAGATGCCATCAAGCTGACGTCAAAAATACTTCTACGGGAAGCAGTATCGCGGGCTGTAGAGCAGCAGGCGGTTTTTTGGTTAATTGCATCGTATTGTGTCCATCGGTTTGATCAGTCGGTCATCGGGGGTGTACGCTCCTTGCGCTCAGCCGAGAGGCAATACACTGCGAATTTCAGGGAGAAGAATCGCCATGAGCGTGAGTGAAAACCAACTCAGCCAACTGGACCGGGAGATGGACCAGAATCACCGGGAGATGGTGATCATGTCGATCGAGGACTTTCAGGCACAAGCGCAGTTCGCCCAGAGAACTCACGGTGCAACGCAGGCTCCACAAGTGTGCACACGCACCCAGGGCGACATGCTGACCGGCACCTGGCAGAGCGTGAAATCCACCTACAACGGCCTGCCCCACACCTTCGTCAATACGACCTGGGGCGTGCCCACGGCCATGGCCGCATGGGACATGAAAAATACTGCCGGTTTCATTCGCGACATGAACGGGCTGGGCACAAAGGTGCGCTACACCATACGCAACGGCAAGCAGTACGTGATCCTCACCGGCTACCCAGGCCTGCGCAAGACGCTAAATGCTCCCCGTTATGGCATCCAGAACGCCAAGCTGGTCAGCATGGGCATCGGCAAATACGGTGTGCGCGGTTCGTCGATCAAAGGCTTCAAGCTTTCGTGTTATGTGGCGGTAGCCATCGAAGTCGCAGAATGGGTATTTGCCGACGAGCATGTGATGAGCGACCTGTTTGGCGGTATTGGCGTTGAGCTGATCAAAGCCGGTATAGCTTCGGCGATCGGGTATGCTTTCGGGCTGGCCATTGGCTCAATGGCCACTTTCGCCGCCGCACCCGTCATCCTGGGGGCTGCCGTTGTATTCGCAGTTGGCGTTGGGCTTAACGAGCTTGATGTCCGCTATGGAATAAAAAACTCGGTTAAAGCGGGCCTTCGGTATGCCGTGGACCAAATTGAATATTTGGGCCAGCAGGCCATGCAGATTAGTACCAAGGACTTGCAAAAATACGCAGAGAAACAAATCACCAATATTGCTAGCGAGGTGGCAGACACTCTCTATAACGAGGCCAAGCGCTGGGCACTGCAAAAACTTCAGCCAGGAGACCTCAATCTGCCTGGATGGCCTACTGTGCCTGAACTTCCCTCTATGCCCTCACTCCCGACGTTCAACTTTCCAAAGTTTTAACCATGACTATTCAACCTCATGAGCTCCACGAGCGCTCTCCCCACCTGTTTCGTCTCATGGCCCTCGCGACTGGCCTAGCAACTTCGATATTGGGCATTCTGTCAGCTTATTGGCTTGGGAGCAATCTACTCTCCTTGTTCGGAAGGCTCTTAACGAATGCCCCAATCGTGGTGACGCCCTATCTGGTGTTTATGCTCATCGCCATGTGTACGGTCACCCCAATCATAGTTGTTACATCACTGCATGCCTGCTGGCGCGCGAAAAAATTCGACCCGCCCCCCCATTCCCGGATGTTCCGCTTTCAACATAACTCATACAAATTGACACTTTGGTCAATGATCTATATTGCGCCGGCGCTGGCATTACTCGTGACTTTTGGCCTGTGGTCGAAGGGGTACACCCCGTGCCAGAAACTCCTGATTTCAGGGTCGGCCTGGAAGGTGTACTGGGTCAATGATGTGCGATACTGCTTCAAACCTGATTTTTACAACAGCGACGAGCAACCCTGCAAGCGTGTTGGCAATCGAGCTATTTGCACGCAAGCTGATGGACAGCAGTGAGAAACACTAGTACAGCAGGGCTCTATAGATGAAAAATTGATACTCACAAACTTCATCTGTATCATCGCCCCTTAATATCAGACTGCTGGCTGTCGGCATGATCATCGCCATGCTGTTGGTCGCGGCCTTCTCGGTCTACGCCTACATCAACTACCTGTTCCCGCTGTACGGCAGATTACTGCGTGGCGCGCCTGTCGTGGAAACACCTTACCTCGCGTTCGGCCTGCTCATGGCACCGCCGGCGGTGGCAATTCTGCTGGTTGGTTGTGCGATATGTGCCTGGACCGGGAAAAAATTCGACCCGCCCGCAGGCACACGACTGCACCGCTTCCAGGCGCTGATGTTCGGGCTTTCGCTGAAGACGCTGCTCTACGTCGTCCCTGCCGTTATGGTTCTGACGACCCTTGCGCTGCTTGGCAGAGGCTACTCGCCCTGCCCTAAGCTGGTGATATCGGGCTCTGCCTGGCAATTGTTCTGGGTCAACGATGAGCGCGCGTGCTTCAAGCCGGATCACTACATCAACGACAACTGGCCATGCAGGATCATCGACGGCGAGGAGGTTTGCGTACAGGTCGATGGCCGCTGAGCTATCAGTCGGCAAAGGGGCTGAAGATTAACTACCCAGTGAGCCTTGATTGGTTTACCGCCAAAGACGCGCTCACCCGCACGGCCTCTTACGAAATAGTCATGCCTGACACAGAAATCATCAAGCAACCAATAGCGCTGAAGTGCATTTAGCACGACGATAGAACTATTGCTTGGCTCTAGTCGCAAATAGTCGTCCCAGCCACGAAGCCTCACGCAACGCCCGAACATATTCGATATCCGAGAATGTGTAGTGGCGCTTCTCCCTTCGCTCGCGTTCTTTCAACGCCCTCAAGGCAGCGAGGTTGTTGCGATGATAAAAAACCAGATATAGCGAAATAAGCGATAATGCGCACACCAGTGAGGCCGCCGATTCGCTGTAGGCCTTCATCAGCGGATACAGCACGCTACTCAACCCTGCACTCAGCCCGCCCAGTAGCCAAGGGTTCACTTTTTCTTCAACCCCGTAGACTTCAACACGGTCACCGCGCAGCACCCAAGTACTGGCCTTGCTTTTACGCCGATAGGCCAGCGCACAGGCAGCAGCGGTCAGGACGAGTGGCAGCGAGCTGAGCGCCACGGCTTGCAGCCCGCCCATCTTGACCTTCTTGTAGGTGATTGCCATCGCGAGCATGAAGGCAAACAACGGCCCCACACTCAAGCTGAAACATAGCCGCAACGACGCATAATCAGCGAAACGTTCCGAACGGTAAGCGCATTTCACGCACCAGCAGAACGTCATGACTGTCGCCACTGCCATGGGCACGAAGACAATTTTTGGCGCCACCCCCAGCATGAACACTGAAATCATCAGCAGCAAAAACCAGAACGCCCAAATGCCCCCAAAAAAACGTTCAGTAGTGATCATGGAACTCGACTCTACCCGTCACTTTTCATTAGCCGACGTAGCGTGGCCATCAATGGCTGTCGCAAGCCAGCTCGTCGAGTTCATCCACCTGGCGCGAGGTGGAAAGGCCCACCGCAGACCATGTCACTGACCTGCCCCTGAGCGACCGGAGCAGGCGGCCATCCACCGCGTCGCCTGCTTCGCGGGCGTGCCCGCTCCCATAGTGATCATGCTCGTTTGCAAGGTTATTGACCAGACCGTTGCCTCTGCAGGTACGGCATAGGCCATCCAAACGGATGGACCACGCTTGATAACACCCTTGCGCGCGGCGCATTCCGTCGCGCTGCCATCATCCAGACGTGCTTTGGCAACACCTCCGGAGAATACGATCCGCGCAAAAAATGAGACCGGATTCACTTTTTGCAAAAAACTTTTGCAAAGAAATTTTCTCACGCTCATACCCCTCGCACACCCACGTTTTAGGGCTTGAACTCCCATTTCCCGCGCCCTAAACCACCAGTCAATATCACGACGCCATCATTGCGTCACATCACAAAGCGGGGAAAAAATCGCCCCCTCGCGGGAACTTCTTCCGCAGCGAGGTGCCCTACTCGGCATTGCTGGCAACACGATATTCATGTGCCAGCACCCAGTTTGCGGGGCCGAGAAGGCGCAATTCAAAGTCCACGCCATTGGCGTTTCAGGACGATCTAGCAGGCACATGGACGATGCACCGATGACACAGACATTCGATGTCGAAGCACTGATCAAGCTGCGTAGCCAGACGCGGGCGATCTCCGATGCGCTGAAGGCGCAGGCGGCGGATTACCTCGCCACCGTGGCACCACTGATCCGTCCGCAAGTCCTGTTTGGCGAATACCTGCAAGGTGCCCAGCGCAGCAGCGGGCGCGAAACCCAGGGCCACTTCCAGGCCCTGGTCGAACTCTACGAACGTATCGGCTCGGCTGCGCCGTTCCAGTTGGTCACCGAACTGGAAGTACCGCTCAACCTGATCAGCACCACCCCCGAACTGTTCCCGCTGGAATACGACAAGGCCCTGGAACACAGCGGCCAGGTCATCCGCATCACCAGCCCGACCCGCTGGGTGGTGGGCTTCCACGCCTTTGAACTGGCGCGGTTTCGCACTGTCATCAAAGACCCCAACCGCAGCAGCGCCGAGCTGTACCGCTTCGTGGTGCACTACCTGGTGCTGTTCTACTGCCTGAGCAAGTCGCCTGGCCTTGGCCGGCTGTTCGAGGGCCTGCGCTACAGCCTCAGCTTCGAGCGCCTCAAGGGCTTTGGCGACCTGCCGTTCTGCGTCATCAGCTCGCCGGTGCGCTCGGAACTGCCCGACGACTCGGTCATCCGCAGCAGCACGCAGATTGCCGGCAACACCAGCTTCGAAGAGCTGGTGGGCCGCGACAACATCCTGGAAATGAACGACGAAATCCGTCAGCGCCTGCTGCTGACGATCGAAGGACTGTAACGCGCAGCGCCCGGCAACGGGCCGCGCAATGATTCGCAGCGAATTGCTCGCACTGGAGAACACGATGGCGAAGAAGGAAAGCACTCAGCACAAACTCGACCGCGTTCGCGCGCCTCGGGTCCATATCACCTACGACGTGGACATCGGCGATGCCATCGAGAAAAAGGAGCTGCCCTTCGTCGTCGGCGTACTGGGCGACTTTTCCGGCAACCCGCTGGAGCCGCTGCCCAAGCTCAAGGACCGCAAGTTCGTCTACATCGACCGTGACAACTTCAACGGCGTGCTCAGGGGCATCAAGCCGCGCCTGACCTACCGCGTCGACAACACCCTGGCCAAGAACGGCACCCAGCTGGGCGTGGAGCTGAACTTCAACAGCCTCGAGGACTTCGAGCCACAGAACGTGGTCAAGCAGGTGGAGCCGCTGCGCAAGCTGCTGGAGGTACGCAACAAGCTGGCCGACCTGCGCAACAAGATGGGCGGCAACGACAAGCTCGAAGAGCTGCTGATGGACGTGCTGCAGAACACCGAGAAGCTCAAGACACTGGGCAAGGAATTCGGCCGTGAAGCCGAAGTGAAAGACCCGTCCAGCGACGATCGCGCCTGAGCAGGAGCCCGAACATGACCGACAAGCAAACCGCACCGCAACAGGCCGGCGACCTGGTCGAAGTGGAAAACTTCGCGCCACAGCCCTCGCTGCTCGACAGCATCATTTCGCAAAGCCGCGTGGCCCGCTCCGACACCGAGCGCAACCGCACCCGCGACCTGATTGGCGAACTGGTGAACCAGGTGCTCGAGGGCGAGATGACCCCGAGCAAGGACCTGATCGCCGTGCTCGATTCGCGTATCGCCGAGATCGACGCGATGCTTTCCGAGCAGATGAACGAAATCATGCACGCCCGTGAGTTCCAGCAACTGGAAGCCTCCTGGCGCGGCCTGAAATACCAGGTAGACCAGACCGAGACCAGCACCACGCTGAAGATCCACCTGCTCAATGCCTCGAAGAAAGACCTGGTACGCGACCTGAAAGCCGCCAGCGAATTCGACCAGAGCGCGCTGTTCAAGAAGGTCTACGAAGAAGAGTACGGCACCTTCGGCGGCGCGCCTTTCGGCATGCTGATCGGTGACTACGAATTCAACCGCAACCCCGAGGACATGTACCTGCTGGAGGAGATCTCGCACGTCGCCGCAGCAGCCCATGCCCCGTTCATATCGGCCGCCTCCCCCGAGCTGTTCGGCTGGGACTCGTTCACCGAGATGTCCGGCCCGCGTGACCTGGCGAAGATCTTCGACACCGTGGAATACGCCAAGTGGAAGTCGTTCCGCGCCTCGGAAGACTCGCGCTACGTCGGCCTTACCCTGCCGCACGTGCTCGGTCGCCTGCCGTATGGCCCGGACACCAGCCCGGTGGAGGAATTCAACTTCGTCGAAAGCGTCGATGGCCGCGACCACAACAAGTACCTGTGGATGAACGCCGCCTACGCCCTCGGCACCCGCGTTACCGATGCCTTCGCCCGCTACGGCTGGTGCGTGGCCATCCGCGGCGTGGAAGGTGGCGGCCTGGTCGAAGGCCTGCCAACCCACACCTTCAAGACCGACGACGGCGAAATCGCCCTCAAGTGCCCGACCGAAATCGCCATTACCGACCGCCGCGAAAAAGAGCTATCAGACCTGGGCTTCATCCCCCTGGTGCACTGCAAGGGCACCGACTATGCCGCGTTCTTCGGCACCCAGTCGGCGCAGAAGCAGAAGCAGTACAACACCGACATCGCCAACGCCAACGCGCGCCTGTCGGCCCAGCTGCAGTACATCTTCGCCACTTCGCGCATTGCCCACTACATGAAGGCGATCATGCGCGACAAGATCGGCAGCTTCGCCTCGCGCATGGATGTGGAGCGCTTCCTCAACCAGTGGCTGGCCAGCTACGTGCTGCTCGACGATACCGCCAGCCAGGAGGCCAAGGCCAAGTTCCCGCTGCGCGAAGCCCGCGCCGAGGTGTTCGAAGTGCCGGGCAAGCCAGGTGTGTACAAGGCCGTGACCTACTTGCGCCCGCACTACCAGCTGGATGAGCTGACCGCTTCGCTGCGCCTGGTTGCCGAGCTGCCACAGGGCGCGCGCGGCTGACAAGCCGGTGTGTACAGGGATGACACATGAGTAACCAGGCCCGCCTGCTGCCCTCGCTGCTCGACCGACTGCTGGACGACCGTCCGTACCAGTCGGCCGAGCCAGCCGCGCAACGCACCTGCTCGCTGAGCGAGTACAAGGCCAGCATCGTCCGTGACCTCGAGGTACTGGTGAACACCCGCCAGTGCCTGGTCGCCGAAGAGCTGGAGGGCTTCAGCCAGCTCGGTGGCTCCATCCTCGAATACGGCATGCCCGACTTCATCAGCCGCAGCGTGCTCGACCCGCATGATCGCCACCTGATCCAGCAGCAACTGGAGCGGGCGATCAGCACAGGGGACCGGCGCTTTCGCCGTGTCCGCGTACAGCTGCTGGCCCAGCAGAACGGCCACCGCATGTTGACCTTCCGCGTGGACGCCGTGTTGCGTCTGCAGGACATCAGCCGCCAGGTGTCATTCGACGCCGTGCTGCAGGTCAACACCCAGGAATACAAAGTGCAGAACCTCAACTGATGCTCGACGAACTGCTGCCCTACTACGAAAAGGAACTGTCGCACCTGCGCTTCCTCGGCCAGGAGTTTGCTGCGCAGTACCCGAAAATCGCTTCGCGGCTGTTGATCGAAGGCGACAACTGCGAAGACCCGCACACCGAGCGCCTGATCGAAGCGTTCTCGTTCCTGTCTGCGCGGGTGCACAAGAAGCTCGATGACGAGTTTCCGGAAATCGTCGAATCCTTCCTCGAGGTACTGTACCCGCACTACCTGCGCCCTACCCCGTCGATGTCGATTGCCGAGCTGAGCCTGGGCAAGCACGAGAAAGTCACCCAAGCCTACCGGGTGGCACGCCATACCGAGATGCATGCCAATGCCGTGGAAGGTGTGGTGTGCAAGTTCCGCACCTGCTACCCGGTAGAGCTGTGGCCTATTGCCGTGCAGCAGGCTTCGTTCGCCGAACTGGAGCGTTCGGCATTCAACGGTCACAGCGCCGACCTGGTCGCACGCCTGCGCATCCGCCTGGCAGCCACCGGCGATGCCCTGTTCGGGCAGATGGAACTGGACCGCCTGCGGTTCTTCCTCGACGGCGAAGCGACCCTGATGCTGCAGCTGTACGAGCTGCTGTTCAACAACCTGGCCAAGGCCACCCTGAGTTTCCAGGACCAGGGCCGCAGCCGCGAAGTGGCCTTGCCGACCAATGCCCTGAAAGCCGTGGGCTACGCCCGTGACGAAGGCCTGGTGGACTACTCCGAGCGCTCGTTCCTGGGCTACCGCCTGCTGCACGAGTACTTCACCTTCCCCGACAAGTTCATGTTCTTCGACCTGAGCGGCTTTGCCCGCATCCTGCAGGGCAATGCCATCGAGCAGGTCGAGATCAACTTCTATTTCTCCGACTACGACCTCAGCGAGCGCCTGGCGCGGCTGACCCAGAACATCGGGCGCAACAACTTCAAGCTCAACTGCACACCAATCATCAACCTGTTCCGCCAGCAAGCCGAGCCGATCAAGCTGACCCACACCCAGCACGAATACCCGGTCACTCCCGATACACGGCTGCACAACGCTGCCGAAGTGATCTCGATCGACCGCGTACGGCGGGTGCGCAAACTCGGCGGCATCGACCAGGTCGCCACCTGCCACCCGTTTTTCGAACCCCGTGGCGAGCAGGACCCGCACAGCAGCTTCTGGGTGGCGCGCCGGCGCAACCAGGGCGACGCCACTGCCATGAGCATCCGCGTGGTCGACCGCGACCTGGAGCTGATCGACGCCAGCAGCGACACCCTCAGCATCGGCCTTACCTGCAGCAACCGCGATGTACCGCTGATGCTGCCGTTCGGCGGCGAACGTGGTGACTTCAACATTCCCGCCAACTCGGTGATCAAGGATATCCGCTGCCTGCGCAAGCCCACCGCCACGGTGCGTGTGCCCCTGGGCAAGGGCCTGATCTGGCGGTTGATTGCCCACCTGTCGCTGAACCATATGTCGCTGGTCAGCCAGGGCCGCGAAGTACTGCTGGAGCTGTTGTCGCTGTACAACTACCGCAATGTTTCCGCCATTCGCAAACAGATCAACGGCATCAAGGCGATCAGCAGCGAGCCGGTGGTCGCACGCATCGGCCACCCACGGCCGAACTTCGTGCGTGGCGTCGGCATCACCCTGACCCTGGACGAAAGCCAGTTCACCGGCAGCGGCGTGTTCCTGTTCGGCATGGTGCTGGACCACTTCTTCGGCCAGTACTGCTCGATGAACAGCTTCACCCAACTGACCCTGCGCACCCAACAACGAGAAAAGAGAGTCGTCCAATGGCCAGCACGTACCGGCGATCAGCCCCTGGTCTGATCGATCAGGCCCGAGCCGAGCCGCACCGATTCGAATTCTTTCAATTGGTGCGCCTGCTCCGCCTGCACTACAGCCGCACCGGGCGCATGGACCTGGCAACCCGGCCGCACGAAGACCCGCTGCGTTTTCGTACCCAGCTGTCGCTGGCGTTCCCGGCCAGCGAGGTCAGCGACCTGCACTTCGAGCGCGAAGGCAAGGTGTCGCCGGCCGGCCTGCCGCTGTCGGAAGTGCAGGTCACCTTCATGGGCCTGGTCGGCCCGTCGGGCGTACTGCCGCGCCCGTATACCGAGCTGCTGCTGGAGCGCCACGTGCAGTATCGCGACGATGCCGCCCATGCGTTTCTCGACATCTTCTCGCACCGCATGATCACGCTGTTCTACGAGGCCTGGCAGAAGTACAAATTCCATATCGAGCACGAGCGCAATGGCACTTCGGGCTTCGATGGCTACCTGCTCAACCTGGTCGGCCTCGGCCCGCGCGCGCAGCAACTCAAGTTCGAGCAGCAACCGATGGCGCTGCGCCGCGAGCTGTTCAGCTATTTTGCCGGCCTGCTCAGCCAGAAGCCGCGCAACGCGCTGAACCTTGAGCGCATGCTCGGCTTCTATTTCTCGCTACCGATCAAGGTCCGCCAGTTCGCCGGCCGCTGGTTGCACCTGCAGCCCGAACAGTGCACCCGGCTTGGTCGCCGCAATAGCCAGCTCGGCCGTAGCGCCGTAGCCGGCAACCGGGTCTGGGACTATCAGTCGAGCGTCCGTATCGAGCTGGGGCCGCTGAGCCTGGCCGATTACCGGCGCTTCCAGCCGGGCACCGCGTGCTACCGCAAGCTGGTCGAACTGGTGCGCTTCTATATAGGCGCCGAGCTGGATTTCGAAATTGCCCCGCGCCTCAAGCGCGAGGCTGTACCGCGCGCCCAACTGGGCCGTAGCGGCAACGTCGCCCTGGGCTGGCTGGGCTGGCTCAAACGCCCTGGTCGTGACGCGGAGCCTTCGCGTTGCGCCGTCTTCCACATTCCTTACGATGGGGTCGCCTTGTGAACCTGAAGTCTCTGTTCGCCAAGCTCAACGAAACCAGCCGCACGGCCACGGAAAGCGCGGCGGCCCTGTGCCTGTCGGAGCACCATTACGACGTGGAGGTGGAGCACCTGCTGCTGCAGTTGCTCGACAACAGCGACAGCGACCTGGCGCCGATCCTGCGCCACTACGAGGTAGTCGCCGAACGCCTGCAGGCGCAACTGGTCACAGCCCTGGGCACCTTCAAGAAAGGTAATACCCGCACCCCGGCGCTGTCGCCGCACATCACCCGCATGATCGAACAAGCCTGGTTGCTGGCATCGATCGAATACGGCGTCGGCCAGGTGCGCAGCGCTCACCTGCTGCAGGCCCTGCTCGATGATGCCGAACTGCGTCGCGTGGTGATCGCCTCGGCGCCGGAGCTGGAGAAAATCAACGCCGATGACCTGCGCCTGAACCTTACCGCGCTGGTGGAAGGCAGCGCCGAGGCCAGGCAGGCCAGCCCGCTGGCCAGCCCTGCAGCGCCAGTGAACAGTACGAGCAAGGCCGGCGGCAAGACCCCGGCGCTGGACCAGTACACGGTCAACCTCACCCAGAGCGCCCGCGAAGGCCGCATCGACCCGGTGCTGGGCCGCGAGTTCGAAGTACGGCAGATGGTGGATATCCTTACCCGCCGCCGGCAGAACAACCCGATCCTTACCGGCGAAGCCGGGGTCGGCAAAACCGCCGTGGTCGAAGGCCTGGCCCTGCGCATCGCCCAGGGTGACGTACCGACAGTGCTCAAGGATGTAGCCCTGCACACCCTCGACCTGGGCCTGCTGCAGGCCGGTGCCGGGGTCAAGGGCGAGTTCGAGAACCGTCTCAAGGCAGTGATCGAAGAGGTCAAACGCAGCCTGCACCCGATCATCCTGTTCATCGACGAAGCCCACACCTTGATCGGTTCCGGTGGCCAGGCCGGGCAGAACGATGCCGCCAACCTGCTCAAGCCGGCCCTGGCCCGTGGCGAGCTGCGCACCATCGCCGCCACTACCTGGGCCGAATACAAGAAGTACTTCGAGAAGGACGCCGCCCTCGCCCGCCGCTTCCAGGTGGTCAAGGTGGAAGAACCCGACGAAGACAAGGCCATCCACATGCTACGCGGCCTGCTCGGCAAGATGCGCGAGCACCACAAGGTAGCGGTGATGGACGAAGCGCTGGTGCAGGCCGTGCGCCTGTCCAACCGCTACATTACCGGCCGCCAGTTGCCGGACAAGGCGGTCAGCGTGCTCGACACCGCCTGCGCGCGCATTGCCCTGGCGCAATCGTCGCAGCCTGGCGCCCTGGAAGACTGCCGCCGCCAGATCGACAACCTGCAGGCCGAAATCGCCGTGCTCGGCCACGAAGCCGGCAAGGGCCACGACCACGCCCGCCGCCTGGGCGAGCTGCAGGCCGCGCTGCAGGCCGAACAGCTGCAGGAGCAGCAACTGAACACGCAGTGGCAGCAGGAACTGGAACTGGTCGAACAGCTCAAGGCGCTGGACGCCGCCAGCGACGCCGATGCCGGCCAGCTCAATGCGCTGCGTGCAGAGCTGGCAAGCGTGCAAGGCGATCAGCCACTGGTCCACGCCCTGGTCGACGGCGGCGCCATCGCCCAGGTCATCAGCGGCTGGACCGGCATCCCGCTGGGCAAGATGCTACGGGACGAGATCGACACCGTGCAGCGCCTGCCGGCCCTGCTTGGTGAACGCGTGCTGGGCCAGGACCACGCCCTGCACGAAATCGGCAAGCGCATCAAGATTTCCCGGGCGCGCATGGAGGACCCGAACAAACCGATCGGCGTGTTCCTGCTGCTCGGCCCCAGCGGCGTCGGCAAGACCGAAACCGCCCTGGCCCTGGCCGATACCCTGTACGGCGGTGAACGCAACCTGATCACCATCAACATGTCCGAGTACCAGGAAGCCCACACCGTGTCGAGCCTCAAGGGCTCGCCACCCGGCTATGTCGGCTATGGCGAAGGCGGCGTACTGACCGAGGCGGTGCGCCGCAAGCCGTACAGCGTGGTGTTGCTCGACGAGGTGGAAAAAGCCCACCCCGACGTGCTCGAACTGTTCTTCCAGGTGTTCGACAAGGGCGTGCTGGACGATGGCGAAGGCCGCGAGATCAATTTCCGCAACACGGTGATCATCCTCACTTCCAATACCGGTACCGAGCGCATCATGCAGACCTGCCTGAACGCCGCCGAGCTGCCGACGCCCGAAGCGATCGTCGAAGACCTGCGTGACCAACTCAACCATGTGTTCAAGCCGGCCTTCCTCGGCCGCCTGAGCATCGTGCCGTTCTACCCGGTGCAGGACCAGATCCTCGAGCGCATCGTCGCCCTCAAGCTCCAACGCATCGCCAAGCGCTTCGCCCGCAACCACCAGGCCGAGCTCAGCTACGACGAGGCGCTGGTCAAGGCCATCGCTGCGCGCTGCACCGAGGTCGACAGCGGTGCGCGCAACATCGACAACATCCTGTCCCAGACCCTGATGCCCGAACTCGCCCAGCGCGTGCTCGAGCGCATGGCCCAGGACGCGCCGATCGAGCGCCTTGCGATCGAGCTGGGCAGCGATGGCGATTTCGCCTATCGCCTGGCCTGACCAGTACCCGGAGGTTTTGCCGTCATGCAACACAAGCACACCGCCCTCAAACACCTGACCACAGCTGCCTTGCTGGTGGCGCTGGCCGGCTGCGGGGTCACCGACCGTATCGGCAAGCGCATGGAAGACAGCTGGGCGGCCGACATGCTGGCCGACAGCGAAAAGGTCATTCTGACCTCCGACGGCGGCAACCAGCTCAACCCCGATGCCGAGGGCAAGCCGCTGTCGGTGGTGATGCGCGTGTACCAGCTGACCGACCTCGAACGCTTCGCCGCGACCGATGCCGAGACCCTGTGGGACACCCCGGAAAAAGCCTTGGGCAACACCCTGGTGGAAGCCCGCGAGATCACCCTGCTGCCGGGCATCGGCCAGATCGACCAGTGGCCGCTGGCCAAGAGCGCGCGCTACGTCGGCGTGGCGGCGTTCTTCCGCAATGAACAGGACGCACGCTGGAAAGTCGCCTTCGACGCCAACTCGCTGCGCAAGGACGGTATCTGGTTCTCCTCCGACGGCTTGCGGGTGCTGGTGGACAACACCGAAATCAGCGCCATGCGTGGCGTCGACGTACTGAGCAAGCCGCCGAGCGCCGACCCGCTGGCAAACGCGCAGAAGGCCCCGGGCAGCGCACCGACGCTTACCGACAAGGTGCAGGACGCGGTGCTCGACAAGGCCAGCGATGCCGCCGGGAAATCGGCACGGAACACCATGGATTCAACCTTCAACTCTCTAGCGGATAGCGTCAAATGAGCAAGCAAAGCCGGGTGATGTGGTCGGAAGGCATGTTCCTGCTGCCCCAGCACTTCCAGTACCAGGATGAGTTCCACCAGCACCAGCTGGCCGAGGCGACCTTGCGCACCACCCCATTCCATTGGGGGGTGCAGGTACTGCAGGTGGATGAGGACGCCCTGGCCAACGGTTCGCTGCAGCTCAAGCGCCTCAAGCTGGTGTTCCCCGACGGCAGCCTCTACGACGCACCGCAGCACGACCCGTTGCCGGCCGCCCGCGACCTCAAGGACCTGCTCAAGGCCAACGACCTCAAGGTCCATGCTGCGTTGAAGCTGCCCGAGCCGTTCGGCCTGAACTATGTCGAGGACGGCCAGGAACACAAGGCCGCGCGGCGTTTCCGCAAGCAGTTCGATACCCTGCCTGACCTCAATGAAGGCGAGCTGGAAAACGAAATCACCAGCCTGCGCCTGAACGTGGTACTGCTGGTGGACGGCGACAACCTGGATGGCTACAGCCACTGTCCACTGGCCAGGCTGACCCGCAACAGTATGGGCGGTTTCAATCTCGACCCGCATTTCGTCCACCCCACCCTGCATCTGGGCAGCCACGAGACCCTGGCCGGTATCGGCAAGCGCCTGCTCGGCGCCCTGCAGGCCAAGAGCAAGGCCCTGTCCGGCCGACGCCGCGAACGCGCCGACCAGATCGCCGAGTTCGGCTCCAGCGACGTAACCCTGTTCTGGCTGCTGAACACCGTCAACCGCGCCCACCCGCAGCTGGCCCATCTGCTGGCGCACCCGCGCCTGCACCCCGAACGCCTGTACCTGTTCCTTGCCGACCTGGCGGGTGGCCTGCTGACGTTCACCCTGGACACCCAGCTCAGCGACATCCCCGAATACGACCATCACGACCCGGCCGCGTCGCTGGTCAAGCTCGACGAGATGATCCGGGTGATGCTCGACAACGTGGTGCCCAACCAGTGCATCGTCATCAAACTCACCCAGACCAAGCCGTCGTACTGGCAGGGCCAGTTGCACGATCCACGCCTGACCGAGGCCGACTTCTATATCTCGGTCCATGCCGACATGCCTGGTGCCAGCCTGCTGGAGCTGGTACCGCGGGCATTCAAGGTCGGCTCGCCGGAAGACATCGAGGTGGTGGTCAACAGCGCGATGCCCGGCGTCACGCTCAACCATGCCGCACGGCTGCCCAACGCAATACCGGTGCGCCTGGACAACCAGTACTTCGCCATCGAGCCGCATGGCCATGTCTACGAGCGAATGATGAATGCCCAGACCATCTGCTTCTACGCGCCCAGCGCCTTTACCAACCTCAAGCTTGAACTGATGGCGGTGCTCAAATGACCGAAGCCGTAGTGCAACAAGGCGCCGTCGCGGCCGCCAACGACAAACCGACACTCAAGGACCTGGTCCAGGACTTCATCAGCATGGCGCTGATCGTGCGGCGTGGTCGCCAGGTCACCTCGGTGCCGGCCTTCGAAGCCAGCGTGGAACGCTTCTTCGCCAACCTGGAACGCGAAGCCCGCGCCGCCAATTACAGCGCCGAACAGGTCAAGGACACCCAGTACGCGCTGTGTGCCTTCCTCGATGAGAGCGTGCTGCGCGCGAGCGACAACCAGCTGCGCCAGCACTTCGAGCTGCAGCCGCTGCAGTTCCGCTACTTCGGCGTGCACCTGGCCGGTGAAGGCTTCTTCGAGAAGGTCGATGCGCTGCGTGCCGACGTCAAGCAGAACATCGATGTGCTCGAGGTCTACCACCTGTGCCTGGCCTTGGGCTTCGAGGGCAAGTTCAGCCTCGGCCAGAAAGACCAGCTGCGCTACCTGGCCAACACGCTGGGCCAGGATATTGCCCGCTACCGCAAGGCGCCCAAGGTTCTGTCGCCTGACTGGGCACTGCCCGACCAGGTATCGCAAATGCTGCGCCACGAGGTGCCGCTGTGGGTGTACCTGGCGTTGATTGCGCTGGTCTGCGTCGCCGTGTACCTGACGCTGGACTGGTTGCTGGACAAGGATGTCGCCGCCCTTTCCGAACAAATCCGCCAGCTGTTCAGTGCCTGAGCAAACGTCAGGTAGCCGAGTCAGGAAGACATGAAAACATTACTGCGCCTTTTGAAGAATTTCTGGTTTCTCCTGCTGCTGCTGTGGCTGGCGAGCCTGTTGACCTGCTGGTTGGTCGCCCCGTTGCTGCCATGGCTGCAACAGCACCTGCCCGAAGCACTGGCAATCATCAGCGCCTGCTTCCTGCTGGTGATCGTGCTGCGCCAGTACCAGCGTATTCGCGCCGAGCACAACCTGGAGAACCTGCTGCAGATCGAGGTTGATCGCTCGTGGAATGCCACGGGCGAGTTCCGTGACCAGCAGGTGCTGCGCGAACGCCTCAAGCATGCCATTGCCATGCTGCGCACCGATCGCTCCGCTGGAGGTGGTGGCAAGGCGGCACTGTCCGACCTGCCCTGGTACCTGGTGGTTGGCATGTCGGCAGCCGGCAAGACCTCGCTGCTGACCCATTCCGGCCTGTCGGCCAGCATTGCCACCGCCAACGACAGCGAAAGCGGCACCCAGCATTGTGACTGGTATTTCAGCCCCGACGCGGTAATGATCGACACCGCCGGCCGCTATCTGCGTGATGACCAGTCGGCCAGCGAGTTCTCGGCCTTCCTGCGCATGCTGCGCAAGCAGCGCGGCAAGGCGGCGATCAATGGCCTGGTAATGGTGGTCAGCCTGCCCGAGCTGCTGGCAGCCAACAGCGACGAACGCAATGCCCTGGCGGCCCAACTGGTGGCGCGGGTGGAAGAGTATGCCGAGTGCCTCGACGCCAACCCGCCGGTCTACCTGATGCTGAGCAAGACCGACCAGTTGCCGGGCTTCAGCCAGGCGTTCGACGGCCTCGACCTGCACGAACGCCAGCAGCCGCTGGGCATGACCTTCGGCCTGTCGGAAATCCGCAACAACGGCCTGCACGCCGTACTGCAGACGCGCCTGGGCAACCTGCAGAACCACATTCGCCAGCATGTCGACGCGCAGGTGATCGCCCTCGGTGCCGAAGCCGACAGCACCCTGCTGAACTTCCCGCAATACTTCGCCGCACTCAGCGGTGTCCTCGAGCAGTTCCTGGAGCACTTCACCGGCGGCCATCGCGGCGGTGCCCCGCTGCTGCTGCGCGGCCTGTACTTCACCAGCGCCCTGCAGACCGGGCAGCAACTGGGGCAGGTATACGAAGACGTCATCGCCGACGAATTCGCCCTGCAGGCGGCCTACGATGAGCCCGCCGAAAATGTCGGCATGGCCGTGGGCAACCGCAGCTATTTCATCACCGACACCTTCCGCCAGGTGATCTTCCCCGACCGCGACCTGACCCTGTACCAGTCGCGCCTGGGCCGCCAGGCTGCGTTCAGCCCGCTGCTGCTGGGCCTGGCCGCCGCCACCGGGTTGCTGTTCATCGGTTGGCAGGCGCTGTCGTTTGCCAATAACCGCCAATGGCTGGACAGCCTGCGCGGGCAGCTGGCGCAGATCGAGCAGGCAGAGGACCGCGAGCAGCAGCTGGCCGCCGGCAAAGGCCTGGAAGTGCTGCGCGAACAGATGGCCCGCGTCGAGAACCATCGCCTGCAGGGTGTACCACTGCAGTTGGGGGGCGGCCTGTACCATGGCGAAGCCATCCACCAGGTGACTCGCAACGCCTACCTGGCGCAACTGCGCAGCCAGGCGCTGGAGCCGATCGCACGCAGCCTGCAAGTGCAGATGCGCGCCTTCAACACCTTCGCCAACGGTATCAACCAGGAGCTGGAATTCACCCCGGCCCCGCCACCGAAAAAACGCAATGGCAAGCCGCTGGCCCCGGCCATTGCAGCCAAGGCCCAGGCTGCGCTGGGCAACACCCGCGTCGGTGCCTATGCCGCCAAGGTCAACCTGGCCACTGCCAGCGACGCCGCCGAGCTGTCTGCCACCACCGGTGGCCTGTCACTGTCCGAAGAAATGCTCGGGCGCCTCGACGAACAGCAGGTGGCCTCCATCATCGATGCCTACAACACGCTCAAGCTGTACCTGTTGCTGACCGAGCCCCAAGGCCATCCGGACCCTGCCTTCGTCGCAGCCAACCTGCCCCAGGCCTGGGCCAGCGCTGCCACCGAAGGCACACCGGCCGACGCAGCCGTGATCGCGGAAAATGCCCCGCTGTACGTACAGTTGCTGGAACAGGGCCAGGCGCCATCGTTGCCGCGCAACGAACAGCTGATCAACGAAACCCGGCAGAACCTCAAGTCGTTCATGATCTCCAGCTCGCTGGTCGATCGCGAGTACCTGCGCCTGCAACTCGAGTCGAGCCGTCAGTTCCCGGCACTGAGCCTCAACGACCTGGTGCCGCAACCGGGCCGCGCGTTGCTGTATGGCTCTGCTGGCGTACCGGCAATCTATACCCGCCAGGGCTGGGACACCTTCGTCAAGCCGGAACTGATCAAGCTGGTGTCGGGCAACCTGCGCAACGAGTCGGACTGGGTGCTGGACGGTGAAGGTGGCGATGCCATCGTGCAGAAGGCCAACTTCGTGCGCGAGTTCATGACCCGCTACAAACGCGACTACACCCAGGCCTGGTACAAGATGGTCAGCAGCGTGGGGGTACGCCACTTCGCCGACCTGGCCTCGGCCACCCAGCAGCTGGGGCTGCTCAGCGACGTGCAGAACTCGCCGGTAAAGAACCTGCTGGCAGCGGTCAATGACAACACCCAGTGGGACCTGCCGGCCAAGCAGGCCATTCCGGCACCTGGCAGCAACCGCGATGACGGCTTCTGGAGCAAGGTCACCGGGCTGTTCGACGCCAACGATGCACTGCCCGCCAACGTCGCCCCGGCCCTGCCAGCGGTGGACGACGGCAGCCTGGCCAAGCGCTTCGAACCAGTGGCGCGAGTATTTGCCGAAAACAACGCCGAAGGTGCCGACAGCACCATCATGGACCGCTACCTGGCCGCCTTGCGCAAGCTCAAGGTGCGCATGAACAACATCCAGCGCTCGCAGGATGTGGGCAAGAGTAGCAAGCAGCTGATCAGCGAAACCCTGGAAGGCCAGCCGAGCGAGATCACCACCGTGCGCAACTACGTGGAGAGCAGCGTCGACACCAGCCAGGACGGCCTTTCGCGCTCGCTGCAGGGGCTGTTCAGCCTGCCCATCCAGTATGCCTGGGCGACCCTGCGCGACCCGGCCGGCCAGCAGATCGCCAAGGCCTGGGCGCAGCAGATCGCCAAGCCTTGGGAACAGGTCATGGCACACCGTTATCCGATTGCCGGCAGTAGCCGCAACGAAGCTTCGGTAAAAGACCTGCAACGCTTCGTGGACCCGCAGAGCGGCCTGCTGCCGGCCTTCAAGCGCAACGAAATCGGCAACCTGGCCGGGGGTGAAGGCCTGGGTGTGGGCGACGGCAAGGCACCGGCGCTGGTCAATCCAGGCATGCTCAACAGCATCGACAAGGCCAGCTCCGTGGGCCAGGTGATCGCCAGCCTGTCGGACCGTGACAACGGCTTCGAAATCATGCTGGAACCTTCTGCCAACTTCACCGACATCGTGTTCACCCTCGATGGCCAGGAACAGCACTACCGCAACGGCCGCAGCAGCTGGAACCGCTTCGCCTGGCCGGGCACCAGCAACGCTCCGGGTGCCCGCCTGGATGTGGTCACCCTCAGTGGCGCGCGGGTCACCGTGTTCGACTTCCCCGGGCGCTGGGGCCTGCTACGCATGAACGAAAGCGCCCGGGTCGACGACCTGGACGGCATTCAGCAACGCTTCAGCTGGAACACCGCCAATGGCCGGGTGAGCCTTGTAGTGCGCAACTTCGGCGGGGTGAAACTGACCGACCTGGGTGATGTCAAGGCGCTGAGCGCCCTCAACGACAGGGGCGCCCAATGATCGGCTGCTTCGGCAAGCTGCCGTCGAGCGCAGACTTCGTCAGCCTGCATGGCGCCGCGGAGGAAGTGTGCGAGTTCGACGCCTGGCTGCAGTCTGCGCTGGCGGCCATGCGCCACCGCGAAGACTGGCAGGCATTGTTCGACGCACTGCCGATGTGCTTCTTCAATTACCGCGCGAGCAACGGCAACTGGCTGCTGGGTGGCCTGCTCAGCTCGCGGGATGCCAGCCAGCGACGCTACCCGTTCTTCATCTTCCAGCTGCTCAAGGGCGAGGGAGCCACGATGCTGGTGAACCCGTTCACCCTCGGTGAGCTGTTCAGCGCGCAGATCAAGCCGATGCTGCACCAGGCGGTGCAGGGCGCTGACTGCGCCAGCCTGTTCGAACGCATCAAGGCCCTGCGGCCGCTGCAGGCCCAGGACCTCGACCTGTTCCGCCAGGTGCACGCCAAATTCCTCAAGGATTTCAGCTTGGCCGATGTCGCCCGCGCCCTGCTGCGCTCCTGGCCAGACTTCGAAAGTGACAAGGCGCTTGCGCTGCTGCAGGCAAGCCGAGCCGTGCTGCACAACGATTTCGCCGGTGGCATCGAGCTGCCCTTGCCAGCCGAACGCGGCCTGAAAAACCCTACCGCCGACCTCTGGCTGACCTGGCTGACCCGCATGAGCCGGCAGCCCGGCGTGCCGGCGGTGAGCCTGCTGGCCGACGATTTCATGCGACCACGGCTGTACTGCCTGCCGTCGCGCCACGCCAACTGTGCCTACCGCCTGCTCAGTGGTTGCGCCGAAGCAGGTCAGCATCTGGAGCCGCTCAACCCGCTGACGGTAGCGCCACGGCTGCACGATTACGACCGATCTCTTGAACATGTCATCGGCCAATTCGTCGATGCGCTGGATGCGACGCCTGTATGAACAAGCTCAAGTACTACTGCCTGCGCTACCAACCCTACCTGCTGGGGGTGGCATTCTTCCTGGCGATCTTCCTGGTCTGGGCCATCGGCTGCGCCCTGGGCTTCGCCTCGCTGCATAGCCTGCTGGCCGGGATCGGCGTGTTCCTGATGCTGTCGGCAGGCTATGTACTGCTGCTTTATCGCGGCGCCGGCCAACACCACAACCTCGAAGGGTTGCTGCGCGACGATGCCGACCAGGCGGTACTCAACGCTACCCCCGCCGACCGCGAGGAAGTAAGCCTGCTGCGCGAACGCCTGTTGCAGAGCATCGAACGCCTGCGCAGCAACACGCCTCGCGGCACCTCGGCCAAGGACGCGCTGTACGCCCTGCCCTGGTATCTGGTGATCGGCCAGCCGGCCGCCGGCAAGAGCACGATGATCCTGCAGTCGGGCCTGAACTTCCCCTATGCCGAACGCGAAGGCGCACGGGTTGCAGGTCTTGGCGGCACGCGCAACTGCGACTGGTTCTTCAGCTCCGAAGCCGTGCTGCTGGATACCGCCGGGCGCTACATGAACAGCCCCGAAGAAGCCGGCAAGTGGCGCGGCTTCCTGCAGCTGTTGCGCCAACATCGCCAGCGCCGCCCTCTCAACGGCTTGATCGTCAGCGTCAGCATCGCCGACATCCTGCATGGCTCGGCCGAGGACCAGGACCGCGTGGCCAAGCGCCTGCGTGAACGGATCCAGGAAAGCTGCGCGCTGCTGGAAGTGCGCCTGCCAATCTACCTGGTCTTCACCAAGTGCGACCTGATCCCCGGCTTCACCCCGTTCTATCGCCAGCTGGACGACGCCGCGCGTGGCGAAGTGATGGGCAAGACCTTCTCGCACAAGGGTTACGAGCAGGCCGACTGGGGCCAGCGTTTCGGCAAGGCGATGGACGAGCTGACCGGTTACTGGCAGCAAGTGGCGAACCAGCAACTGGTGCAGCAAGACATTCAGGTAACCCGGCAGAACAATGCGGCCTACCGCTTCCCGCTGGAACTGGCCGCACTCAAGCCGCGCCTGCAACAATTCGTCGACAGCCTGCTGCGCGCCAACCCCTACCAGAACGCCGAAATGCTGCGCGGTTTCTATTTCACTGCCGCACTGCAGGCCGACGAAGCCCTGTGGGGCAGCCACGGCCAGCATGTGGCCGAACGCTTCGCCCTCGAACACGCCGAAGGCACTGCTACTGCCGTCAGCCAGCCGGCGCCGCTGTTCATCAACAGCCTGTTCCGCAAGGTGATCATCCCCGACCAGCACCTGGTGGCGCTGTACACCAGCAACACGCGGGAGCGCCGGCGCAAGGCGGGTTGGGTTGCCGCCACCGGCCTGGCAGCCCTGGTGCTGTGCAGCCTGTGGGGCTGGTCGTACCTGAACAACCGCGCCACCCTGGCCAGCATCGCCGGCGAACTGGCCCAGGCCAAGGCCGACGACCAGGCTGCCAGCGGCCAGTACACCGCCTGGCATAGCCTTGACCGCTTGCGCTTCTGGGCCGAGCACTACTATCAGCAGCACCGCGAACAGGGCGTGCCCCTGGGCATGCGCCTGGGCCTGTACCAGGGCCATGAGGTCGAGCCGCTGCTGCGTAGCCGTTACTTCGCCACGCTGCAGAACGTGATGCTCAAGCCCACGGCAGACAACCTGACCCGCACCCTGTACCTGCTGACCACGATCAAGGTGTACCAGCGCAACACCCGCGAACTGCAGCCGGTAAGCGGCGTGGACAGCGTCGAGGCCGAGGCGCTGCCACATGACAACCGCGCGCAGTCGATCGCCGACTTCGGCAAGGCGGCGCTGGATACCTACGTGATGCTCTCGCCGGCCCGACGCGAGAACGCCGACCCGGCGTTTCTCAAGGCGCACCTGCCTGACTACTGGTACCCGGCCATCGCCCGCCATACCGGCAAGAGCATGGCCGCGGCCGCCAGCGAGGCCGGCGACAACCAGGACTACCTGTACGCCAGCCGCCAGATCACCTTCTACAGCGACCAGATTCGTGAGCCGGATGTGCCGCGTATCCTCGACAACGCCTTCCTGATGTCCAGTTCGCGCAATTACATCGACAGCCTGCGCGCCCAGTCGCTGCGTTCGATCGAGACCATCACGCTGGAGTCCGACACCCTGTTCGCCTTCGGCCGGGCCGACTTCCAGAGCCTGAAGAGCGAGGGCCAGCGCCAGTTGAGCGCGATCGCCAGCAAACTGCTGAACACGCCCGACATCGGCAAGATCATCATTTCCGGCCATGCCGATCAGCTCGGCGACAGCCAAGGCAACCTGCAGGTTTCGAAACAGCGGGCGCAGACCATTCGCACCTATCTGGTCGGCAAGGGCGTACCCGCCGAACTGGTGGTCGCCCAAGGCGAAGGCAGCCGCAAGCCGCTGGTCAACTGCGACCTGCAGCAACCGCGGGCGCAACTGATCAAGTGCCTGGAGCCCAACCGCCGGGTGGAAATCGAAGTCCGCGGGCTCAACTGAGGCCCGCTGCAAGAACCGGCTACCCGGGCCTCACAGGAGGAGGCCCGGGTGGCGGAAAGCTACCTCTGCCGAGGTATTCGGCGAGGTCAAAACCAAGGGGCGCATGAGCAACCCTTTAAATGGTGTTAATGGAGAGTTTCACAATGGCATTTGACGCGTATATCCAAATCGACGGCATCCCGGGCGAAGTACTGGATGCGAAGCACAAGGACTGGATCGAAGTGCTGGGCTACGAGTACGGCGCCACCCAGGCCACCTCGGCTACCGCCAGCTCCTCGGGCGGTGCATCGTCCGAGCGTGTTGCCCTGAGCGACTTCAAGATCCGCAAGGCGGTCGACAAGGCTTCGGCCAAGCTGTTCGAACACTGCTGCACCGGCAAGCACATCGCCAAGCTGAAGCTGAACGTGAACCGTGCCGGTGGTGACAAGGTCACCTACCTGACCATCGACATGGAAGAAGTCGTGGTGTCCTCGGTGCGCTTCATCGCCGGTGGCAACCAGAATGGTGAAGACAAGGCTGTGAGCGACCTGCCGGTCGAAGAAATCAGCTTCAACTTCGCCCGCATCAAGACGACCTACACCCAGCAGAACCGCACCGACGGCCAGGCTGGCGGCAACATCGTCGGCGGCTGGGACCGCACCGCGAACAAAGTGTTTGCCTGATAACCTGCGTACCCGGGGGCCGCTACGGCGGCCCACATCCCACAGCGTGCCAGGTGACCTGGCACGCTGTTCATCTGCCATGACCAGAGTGTTTTATGCCTGAAATCCTCAATGACCTTTCGCTGGCAACGCTGACCGCACCCATCGAGGGTGGCAGTGGCGAAGACTTGAGCTTCTCTGCCTTGTTCGACCAGATCAAGGAGGCGCGCCGGGCAGACCCTGACTACCTGACCCAGGGCGACTGGCAAACCGACCTGAAGACCGCCGACTGGGAGCAGGTGATCAACCTGTCGGCCCAAGGGCTGGCGCAGCAAAGCAAGGACCTGATGCTGGTATCCTGGCTCAGCGAAGGGCTGGCCCAGCGTGAACATTTCGAAGGCATCACCTTTGGCCTCCAGCTGACCGAACAGGTTCTGGAAGCATTCTGGGACACATTGTACCCAACGCTCGAAGACGGCCTGGACGAACGCGCTGCCCGCCTGTCCTGGCTGAAGACCACGCTAACCGACATTGCCGGTGGCTTGCCCATTACCCAAGGGCAGAATTTTGGCGTGTTGCGCTATGACGAATCACGCCACGTAGAAAACCTTGCCTTGCAGAACCCCAAGGCAATGCAGACCGCGCTGAACGAAGGCAAGATCAACGCTGAGATCTTCCAGCGCTCGGTGGCGCTAAGCGACACCGAACACCTGCGCACCAAAGCCCTGCAGATCGCCGCCAGCCTGGCAGCCTGCAAGCGCCTGCAGGCCAGTGTCGACCGCCTGTTCGGCCATGAGGCGCCCAGCCTTGCCAGCCTTGCCGACATGCTGTCGCGCGCCAGCCAGCTGGCTGAGAAACTGCTCAAGGACCGCGGCGTCGAACTGCACCCCGCCACTGTGGCAGCAGCAGACCCCGAAGCCACCGTTGCCCCCACCAGCGAAGCAGGTGAACCAATGAACACGCCCGTCCACGTCAGCACGCCCGCACCGATGCGCACGACGCCACTGACCCGCGACGAAGCCTTCACCATGCTTGCGGGTATCGCCCAGTTCTTCAAGCAGAGCGAACCGCAAAGCCCGGTGCCTTACCTGATCGAACGCGCCATCAAGTGGGGCAACATGCCGCTGGAAGGCTGGCTGAGCGATGTGATCAAGGACAGTAACGTGGTAGACAACATTCGCGATGTGCTGGGTACCCGGGAACCAAGGTCCTGATTCTGTACCGGCCACACCGGCCTCTTGGCGGGCATGCCCGCCCCACAGATCTTGCAAGCTGTGCAGTATCTGTGGGTACGGGATTGCCACGAAGAGACTGGCGAAGAGATGCCGTCTTGCCATGATTGCTCCGCTCTAGCCCGTGGGTTCTAATCGCGCACGACCCGTTTGCCTTTGTCACTCAAGGAAGTGTCACCATGTACAGGAAGATCGTGCCGCTGGCGCTATTGGCAACCCTGGCCGGTTGCTCGAACAGCGAGGACACCAGCGAGGCCAGTTTCCACAAGGCCGCTCAGGCCTACCTCGATACCCAGTACCCGCACTGCTTCGTCACCAGTTCATTCCCCACCAGAACCCAGGACTTCGATGTGCACGGCACCAACAAGGCGTTGCATGCCCTGGCACAGGTGGGTGTGGTCAGCGAAAAGGAAATCTCGCGCACAGAAGTACCCGCCCGTCTCTGGTCGCCGGCGCGTACGGATATCTACTACGCCTATGACCTGACCGATGAAGGCCGCAAGTACTACAAGCCGGATAGCGGGCTGTGCTTCGGCAAGGCTCAGGTCACCGCCATCGAGCACTTCAGTGAGCCGAGCGACGCGACCGGGCAGAAGGTGTCGCGTGTGACCTATGCCTACAAGATCACCGGGTTGCCGGCGTGGGCTGGGGATGACGGGGTCAAGGCCAGCATTGCCGAACTGGACAAGGCGGTGGCCAGCAATGACGCGCCGCTCAAGGAAACCCGAGAAATGCTGCTGACCAGCCAAGGGTGGCTGTTGCAGGACAAATAGCCGTTTGCCGTACCGGCCTCTTCGCGGGTAAACCCACAGGTCCACCACAAGCCTGGGACCTGCGCTGTACCTGTGGGAGCGGGTTTACCCACGAAGAGGCCAGTACAGGCTTACATCCACCAGGCCAGCACCACCGGTAACCAGGCAAACGACAGCACCGTGGAACACATCACCAGGTTCGCCACCTTCTCCGGCTCGCGATTGGCGCGCACCGCCATCAGGTAGTTGAACACCGCCACCGGCATCGCCGACTGCACCATCAGCACCGCCCGTTCCAGGCTGGCCATGCCCAACGCCACGCCTACTGCCCAGCCCACGGCAGCCCCCAGGCCAATACGCAAACCGCCAAGCAGCATGCCGCTGCCCACATGGCGCAGGCGAATGCTGGCCAGCGACACGCCCAAGGTCAGCAACATCAGCGGGATGGTCATGCCACCCAGCAGGTCTGCCGTATTGGCCAGCCAGCGCGGCAATTCGAAATCGAGAAAGATGATCGGCATGGCTCCGGCCAGGCTGATCACAATGGGGTTGCGCAACAGTGCCTTGAGCGAAGCCACAGTACCGGAAATGGCCATGCCGAGGGTGAACTGCACGATCGACAGGGTCAGGAAGAACGCCACGGCCAGGGCCAGGCCGTGCTCGCCAAAGGCATACAGGCTGATCGGCAGGCCCATGTTGCCGGTGTTGGGGAACATGAACGCCGGCAACAGCACCCGCCAGTGCTGGCCCGATGCACGGCACACCAGCAAGCCGGCCAGGGCCATGCCCAAGGTGCACAGCAGACAGGCCATGGCCATGCTGGTAAAGGCGTTCGGGTCCAGTTCAGTGCGGCTGAGCGTGGACAGCACCAGCGACGGGGTGCCGACGGTCATCACCACCCGGGCGATAAATTCGGTGGGGTAGTCCAGGCCCTTGCGGGCCCAGGCATAGCCGATGCCAGCGACGATGAAAACCGGGGCCAGGACGGCGAACAGTGACGCGAACATAGGGGCCTTCCTTGGGGTGGGCCCAGCATTATGCCGCAGACTGCGGCGTCTCGTCGCACACCCAAGCCCCTTGGGCAAAACCGCTCAAGCCCGTAGAATCCCGCTTCCTTTTCGCCTGTCGCCTTGAACGGTGGCAACCGGCAGCAATGACAGTCGCATCCAGCCCAGGCACTCCGTGCAGCCCCTCGGCCCCGTTCGGGTCGAGCCGGTGTGCGCGTCCGAAAAGGCGCTCGTTCCGCTCATCCACCTAGAGGTACGTATGTCTCCGCGTTTGCTGGCCATGGCGCTGGCGCCCCTGCTCGGGCTGTTCATCATTGCCCTGGGCAACGGCTTCATGTCTTCCCTGACCACCTTGCGCCTGGGCGCTGCCGGTGAGTCAGCCACCACCATCGGTGTCGTCTCCTCGACCTACTTCATCGGCCTGACCCTCGGTGCCATCTTCAACGACCGGTTGATCCTGCGCATCGGCCATATCCGCGCCTACACCAGCTTCGCCTCGCTGATTGGCGTGACCATCCTGTTGCAAGGTCTGTTCTACGACGTCACCTGGTGGTCGCTGCTGCGCCTGGTCAACGGCTGGGCGGCGGTGGGCGTGTTCCTGGTGATCGAAAGCTGGCTGCTGCTGGCCGGTGACGCCAAGATCCGCGGCCGCCTGCTGGCGCTGTACATGATTGCCTTCTACGGCGCCGGGGTCATCGCCCAGGCCGGCCTTGGCGAAATCACCCATATGGGTGACACCGCACCATTCATGCTGGCCGGCGTGCTCGCTGCCCTGTCGGTACTGCCCATCGTGATCCTGCCGCGGGTATCGCCGCTGCTGGACCAGGTCGAACCGCTCAAGCCGCGCCAGTTGCTGGGTGTGGCACCGTCGGGCCTGGTCGGATGCTTCGGTTCGGGTGTGGCCATTGCCGGCATCTATGCCCTGCTACCGCTATACCTGCAGCGCATCGGCCTGGATGTGGGTGAGGTCGGCAACATGATGGCCTGGGTGATTCTTGGTGCCATGCTGCTGCAGTACCCGGTCGGGCGCTGGTCCGACCGCAAGGACCGCCAGGATGTACTCATCGCCCTGGCCGCGCTGTGCGTGGTGCTGTCGCTGGTCACGGTATTCCTGCCGTCGGATTCGATCCTGCTGCCGGCCATGCTGTTCCTGCTGGGCGGTGGCGTGTTCACCCTGTACCCGGTAGCGGTCAGCCATGCGGCCGACCGGGCGCCTTCCGATGCGCTGGTACCGATGATCCAGGGCCTGCTGCTGATCAACTCGCTAGGTTCGGCCATGGCACCGGTGGCGATTTCGCCGATGATGACCGAGTTTGGCGAGGCCGGGTTGTTCTGGGCGTTTGCCGTGGTTAACCTGGCCATGGTGTGCTTCTTCATGTGGCGCCGTGGCAAGCGCCCGGCGGCAGAGCACCCGGCCCCGTTCACCGCTTCGACCACCTTCTCGCCGACCGGTGCCGAGCTGCGGGTGACCGAAGACCTGATGCATGCGGCGCAGGAGCACCCGCCGCTGGAGCCCGTGGAGGCCTCTGCGCCAGCGCAAGCGCAGCGTTCAGAACCGCATTGAATTGGCAGGGCCCCTGTGGGAGCGGCTTTAGCCGCGAACACCGGCGCAGCCGGTGCCATGCACCGCGTTGGATTCTTCGCGGGTAAACCCGCTCCCACAGGGGCTGCGCAGGCTTGTGGATCTGGCGCTAGCCATTCACCAGGTTCACCGGGCGCTCGCCGGCCAGCGCACTGAGCAGGTTGTCCACCGCACAGCGCGCCATGGCCTGGCGGGTTTCCTCGGTTGCAGAGCCGATATGTGGGGTCGCCACCACGTTGTCCAGCTGCAACAACGGCGACTGCGCCGGCAACGGCTCCTGCACGAATACATCCAGGCCGGCGCCGCGTATACGCCCGGCACGCAACGCGTCGATCAGCGCTGGCTCATCCACCACGCGCCCGCGGGAAATGTTCACCAGGATTGCCTGTGGCTTCATCAGCGCCAGTTCCCGCGCGCCGATCAGGCCTTCGGTGCTGGGACCCAGCGGCACGGTCAGGCAAACGAAATCCGCCTGCTGTAACAGCTCATCCAGGCTGCATTGACGCGCGGCATAGCGCGCCTCCACGCCAGGCTTGGCACGCTGACTGTGATACAGCACCCGCATGCCGAAGCCAGCCGCGGCGCGCCGGGCCAGGGCCTCGCCGATGCGGCCCATGCCGACGATGCCCAGTGCCTTGCCGTGCACATCGCTGCCGAAATGCGCCGGGCCAAGGTTGGCCTTCCAGTGACCGTCTCGCACCCAGTTCGCCAGTTCCACAACGCGCCTGGCGGTGGCCAGTATCAGGGCAAAGCCGGTGTCGGCGGTGGTTTCGGTCAACACGTCGGGCGTGTTGGTCAACATCACGCCACGCCTGCTGAGCTCGGCGATGTCGTAGTTGTCCACGCCGACCGAAACGCTGGACACCACTTCAAGTTGTGGCGCCAGGTCGAGCAGGCTGGCGTCCAGGCGCAGGCTGGCCCCCAGCAGCCCGTGTGCACCCGGCAAGGCGTCGCGCAGGCGCGCCAGGCCATCGGGCCGGGTGGTATCCACCCAGGTCACTTCGACGTGCTCCTGCAGGCGTGCCATCAGGTCATCGGAAAGGCGTTTGTACAGGACGATTCGCTTCTTCATTGCAGGTTTCCTAATGGTTCATGGCCAGACGCGAGTTGCCGCGCTTGGCCCGGCCAGATGTCTGGGAGGTGTTGAGTGCGGCGGTAAGCGCCACTGCGGTAAGCAGTGCACCGCACATGAACAGGTAGGAGGCGCCGGGCCCCCCCGTGACGCCATTGAGGTAGCCCACCAGCCACGAGCCGCCGAACGAGCCCAGCGCGCCCATGCTGTTGATCAGCGCCATGGCACCGCCGGCGACGTTGGCCGGCAGGATTTCGGGCACGATCGCGAAGAACGGGCCATAAGGTGCATACATGCAGGCACCGGCGATCACCAGCAACGCGTACGACAGCCAGAAATGCTCGCTGCCCAGGGCATACGAGCCATAGAACGCCACGGCGGCGATCAGCAGTGGCGGCCAGACGAAGCGCTTGCGCTTCTGCAGGCGGTCGGACGCCCACGACACACCGACCATGCCCAGCACCGCCGCCAGGTAAGGTACCGACGACAGCCAACCGGCCTGCACGATATCGAGGTTGGCCGCCTGCTTGAGGATCGACGGCAACCACAGCACGAAGCCATACACACCGATGCTCCAGCAGAAGTACTGCAGCGCCAGGATGATCACCTGCGGCGAGCGGAACGCCTCGCGGTAGTTCTTCACCGGCTTGATGCCTTGCTGCTCGGCGGCCAGCGCCTGCTCCAGGGCGACCTTTTCCTGCTCGCTCAGCCAGTTCACCTGGGCCGGGCGGTCATCCACCAGGCGCCACCAGAAGAACGCCCAGATCACCGCGGGCAGGCCTTCGATGATGAACATCCAGCGCCAGTCGTAATGCTTGACGAGGTAGCCCGACACCACCGACATCCACAGGATGGTCACCGGGTTGCCGAGGATCAGGAAGGTATTGGCGCGCGAACGCTCGGCGCGGGTGAACCAGTGGCACAGGTAAACCAGCATCGCCGGCATCACCGCCGCTTCCACCACTCCGAGCAGGAAGCGGATGCCGATCAGCATGTAGACGTTGCTGACCACGCCGGTGAGCGTGGCAAGGCCACCCCAGAGGATGAGGCAGACCAAGATCAGCTTTTTCACACTGCGTTTTTCGGCGTAGATGGCACCGGGTACCTGGAAGAAGAAGTAGCCGAGGAAGAACAGTGCCCCCAGCAGCGAAGACAGCGCTGGGGTGATATACAGGTCTTCAGCCATGCCGGAAGCGGCGGCGAAGCCATAGTTGGCGCGGTCCAGGTACGCCAGGCTATAGGTGAAGAACACGATCGGGATGATGTACCACCAGCGGCGAGGGGCCAGGCTTTGGCTTTGCATGGTTTGTTTCTCCTGAGCTTTTTGTTTTTGTTGCAACAGGTGATTCGGGGTCGAGTGTTCAGGCGCTTCTGCGCAGGTCATGGGCTTCCAGTTCATGGCGCAACGGCAACCCTTCCATGTCGCCACGCGACTGCACGGCGCGGCTGCCGCACCAGTTGCCACGCGCCACTGCCTCGGCTACCGGACAGCCCTCCAGCAGCGCGCTGAGCACGCCGACGGCAAAGGCGTCGCCGGCGCCAACGGTGTCCACCACATGGCTGACCGGCACTGGCGCCACCTGGCCTTCACCCTTGGCGCTGCGGAAGTAGGCACCGGCGTCGCCCAGCTTGATCACCACCAGTTCCACCCCTTGGTCGAGGTAGAACGCGGCGATGTCTGCCGGAGTGTGCCGGCCGGTCAGCAGCCGGCCCTCTTCCAGGCCTGGCAGAACCCAGTCGGCCTTGACCGCCAGGGCATTGATCTCGCGCACCATGCTGTTTTGGTCAGGCCACAGCGAGGGGCGCAGGTTGGGGTCGAACGAGATACTGCGCCCGGCGCCGCGCATGGCATCGACCAGCGCATGGGACAGCGCCCGGCAGCTCTCCGATAGCGCCAGCGGAATGCCGGTGGCGTGCAGGTGGCGGGCCTGCAGCCAAGCCGGACAAAGCAGCGCTGACGACAGCCGGCTGGCCGCCGAACCACGGCGGAAGTACTCCACCGCCGGATCGCTGCCGTCATCGCAGCGGGCCTTGAGCTGAAAGCCGGTGGGACAGCTGGCATCCACCTCGACGCCGGAGCAGTCCAGGCCTTCGCGGCGCAAGCTGTCGAGCACGAAACGGCCCAGCGAATCATCGCCCACCCGGCTCAGCCAGCGGACCTTGAAGCCCAGCCGCGCTAGGCCGATGGCCACGTTGCTGTCGGCGCCGGCGATGCGCTTGCCGAACTGGCCTACACTGGCCAGATCGCCGGCCTGCTCGGCCACGAACATGGCCATGGTCTCGCCGAAACACAGCACGTCATGCTCATGCATGGCTCAGCTCCTCACTCGAAGCCACACCCTGCCCCAGCGCCGCCAGGTCGCGTACCTGGGCACGGGTCAGCGCCAGCAGATCGTCGCTCACCAGCGGGTACTCGACGGCACGCACCACGCCAGGGACGAACTCGGCCAGCAGCGCTGCCCACTCCTGCAGGTCCTTGGCCTGTGGTGGTACGGCAGCAAGGCGGCCATCGGCCAAGCGCTGCACGGCCTTGCAATGCACATAGCGCACCCAGCGGCCAAGCTGACATGCAGCTTGCCGGGCAGACTCGCCCTGCCACTGCCAGTTACCGATGTCGAAGGTCATGCCCAGGCTCAGCCCAAGCTCGTCGGCGCGCAGGAAAAACTGCTGCAGGGGTTCAATTCGTCCGCCTTGCGCTGTCTGGTCATTCTCCACCAGCAGCAACGGCCCGTGTGCCGGCAACAGCATCGCCAACGCCGCGACATCACAGCCTGCATGGTAGTGCCCCAGGGAAACCTTGAGCGCTACCGCGCCAAGGGTCCGGGCGGTTTCCAGCTTGTACTCCAATTGCGGGTCAGGCTCGCCTTGTGCGGTCCACAACTCAAGGGGCGTGGAATACAGGCACTCCAGGCGCAGCGCAGCAATGGCTGCAGACAGCGCTGCAGTGTCCGGCGTGCCGGTGAACAGTTCTTCGCGCAGTTCCACGCGGGTAACGCCAGCAGCAGCCAGCATGTCAAGGAATTGCTCCTGGCCACGTTGCCGGACAAAGTCGGCACCGTAGCTGGAGAGGCTGATGGAAACGGGGTTCGGGTGCATTGTTGTTGTCCTTGTGAAACCGGTTTCATTTTTTTGACGGCAGCAGGCACGCAGATGCCTGCCTCTGATTACTGTGGCTGGGTTGAACCTCGGATGATCAGCTCGGCCTTGAAGGCGATACGCCGGGCTGCCCCACTGTCGCCGCGCAGGCGACCGAGCAGGCTCTCGAATGCGGCCACGCCGATACGCTCGGTAGGCTGGGCCAGTGCAGTGATGCCACTGCCGACCAAGGGGTACCAGTCGAGGTCGTCGAGGGCGATCAACCCGACGTCCGCGAACAGATTGCGCCGTGCCTCGTGCAGGGCCCGGGTCACCGCCAGGGTGGCGACACCGTTGAAGGTAAAGATGGCCTGCGGGCCGTGGCCACTGTCGGCGAGGAACGAAGCCAGCTGGCCATCCAGCCCGGCACCGATTTCCAGCACCTGCTGGCGCATACCGGGGCGACGGCTGACCGAGGCGCCGAAAGCCTGTACCCGCTCCAGGCGCGAGCTGGTGCCGTCGAGAGGTTCGGTTACCGCCAGGATGTCGCGGTAGCCTTGCGCCTGCAGGTGGTCGAGGGCCTGCTCGACCGCGTCGGCATTGTCCAGGCCCACCAGGTCGACATTCAGTTCGGGCAACTGGCGGTCGACCAGCACCATGGGAATGTCACGCTGCAGGTTGAGCAGTTCGCCGGGGTGATGGCCAAGCGTGTTCACGATAAGCCCTTCGACGTTGTAGGACTGCAGGGCCACCAGGTGATGACGCTCCTGCTCGTCGTCGCGGTTGGTGTTGCACACCACCAGGCTGTAGCCGTGCTTGCGGCAGGCGGTTTCCACGCCATGCATCACGGCCACTGAATAGGGGTTGAGGATATCGGCCACCAGCATGCCGATCAGGCGCGTCTGGCCGCGCTTCAGGCCACGGGCCATCTGGTTGGGGCGGTAACCGAGGCGCTCGATGACTTCTTCCAGGCGCTTGGCAGTGGCCTCGGCGAGCAACTGGCGATCGCCACCGATGTAACGGGAGACGGTGGCTTTGGAAACACCAGCGACACGCGCTACTTCGCTGATGGTGACCCGTTCGCGGGCATGGGCAGGCGCGTCGGTCATGGGTTGTCCTTATGATTGTTTTGATACCGATGAAACCGGTTTCAATACAGCAAAATCGTACGCATTCGTCAACATGCCGTTGGTCGGGAGGGCGATATATATGCGTAGTAAATACAATAAGAATATGCTTTAACCAACTGATATATATAGGAAAGTAAACACAAAACCCTGTGAGAGCGGGTTCACCCGCGAATGCGATTTTGAATGTGCCGACGCATTCGCGGGTAAACCCGCTCCCACAATGGATTGGGGGGTGCAGACAGGGGGATGCAGTTAACGGAGGGATTTCACGTCACTGGCGGTGACGGCATCCCCTTGGTTACCCCAACTGGTCCGGATGAAGTTCACCACCTCGGCAACCTCCTGGTCACTCAGGCGCCAGCCGAACGCCGGCATGGTGAAGTTCGAAGGCGCAGCGTGCGTCGCCGGCACCGTGCCCCCCGCCAGCACAACATGAATCAGCGATGTGGCATCCGCTGTCTGCACCACCGGGTTACCGGCCAGGGCCGGGAACACGCGGGTATAGCCTTGGCCATCGGTACGGTGGCAGGCCGCGCAGTTGTCGATGTACACCGCCGCCCCAGGCTTGCTGTCGTCGCCCTTCCACAGCGCATCCGCCACCTGTTTGTCGTAGACGTGCGGCCGGTCCTCAGGGTTGCTCGGTGGCAGCGTCTTCAGGTAGCGGGCGATGGCGGTCAGGTCGGCGTCGCTCATGTGTTGCATGCTGTGCTCGACCACGTCGCTCATGCCACCGAATACTGCACTGCGGTCGCTACGGCCGGTCTTGAGAAACTGCACAAGTTGCGCTTCGCTCCAACTGCCCAGGCCGTCCTTGTGGTCGCCACGCAGGTTCTTGGCAATCCAACCTTCCAGCGGTGCACTACCGGCCAGGAACTGCTCGCCATCCTGTGGGCTGAGTGCCTTTTCCTGCATGGTCAGCGCCCGCGGCGTGTGGCACGCACCACAGTGCCCCAGGCCCTCGACCAGGTAGGCACCGCGGTTGACCACCGGGTCGGCCGCCGCCGATGCCTGCCAGGGCTTGGCCTCTGGTGCGAACAACTCCCGCCATATCGCCAGCGGCCAGCGCATGCTCAGTGGCCAGGGGATGTCGGTGGCCTTGTTCGGCTGCTCGACCGGCGCCACACCTTTCATGAAGTAGGCATACAGCGCCTGCATGTCCTGCTCGCTGATGCGTGCATAGGACGGGTATGGCATGGCGGGGTACAGGGTGCTGCCGTCCTTGCCGATGCCCTTGCGCACCGCCTGGTCGAAGTCTTCGAAGCTGTACTGGCCGATACCACTGGCCGCCGGCGTGATATTGGTGGAGTACACCGTGCCGATCGGCGTTTCCATCGGCAACCCGCCGGCGAACGGCTTGCCGCCCTTGGCGGTATGGCAGGCGACGCAGTCACCGGCGCGGGCCAGGTACTCGCCCTGGCGTACCTGGACATCGTCATTTGGCGCGGCCTGAGCAACCACGCTGACACCCAGCAGGGTTGCGATCAACATTGTCTTCATGCGCATCGCTCCTCAAGCCTGGACCAGCGGGCCAGGGTTTTTCAGGTACTGCTCGCGAATGGCGCGGGCCGACCAGTAGGTCAGTGCGGCCACCAGCCCGGTCGGGTTGTAACCCAGCCCCTGAGGGAACGCCGAAGCCCCCGGGACGAACACGTTGTGCACGTCCCAGCTTTGCAGGTAGCGGTTCAACGCACTGGTTTTCGGGTCGGTGCCCATGATTGCGCCGCCGTTCAGGTGGGTAGTCTGGTAGCTGGCGGTGTTGAAGTGGTCCTTGACCTTCTTGCCCAGCACGGCAATGGTCTTGGGGTTCATCGCCTGGGCGATCTTGCTCAGCTTGTCGACCATGAACTGGTTCATCCTGATGTCGTTTTCCTGCCAGTCGAAGGTCATGCGCAGCAGCGGCTGGCCGTAGGCGTCGCGGTAGGTCGGGTCGAGGTCCAGGTAGTTGCCACGGTAGGACTGGTGGGCGCCATGCGCGTCCATCGACACCTGGTGGGTGTAGTAGTCGGCGGTGGCCTTCTTCCAGGCGCTGCCCCAGGCCGGCGTGCCTGGCGGGGTCGCGCCGCCTGCAATCGGCCGTGTGCCGGCCTGGTTCACCCACATGGGCGAACCACCAACGAAGCCGTGTGGGCCATGGTCGAAGTTGTCGGCGTTGAAGTCATCGATGGCAATGCCGTTGCCACCGGCGCCGATGAAGTTGTTGGTGTAGGTGTCCTTGTCGAAGAACGCCTTGACCGTACCCATGTTCTGGTAGGCGAAATTGCGCCCGACCACGCCTTCGTTCTTGACGGGGTCGTACGGTTTGCCAATACCGGAAAGCAGCATCAGGCGCACGTTGTTGAACTGGAACGCCGCCAGGATCACCAGGTCCGCCGGCTGTTCCACTTCGCGCCCTTGGGCGTCGATATAGGTCACGCCGGTGGCCTTGCGCTTGCTGTCGTCGAGGTTCACCCGCAGCACATGGGCATTGGCCCGCAATTCGAAGTTCGGCACCTGGCGCAGCGCCGGCAGGATGTTCACGTTGGGCGAGGCCTTGGAGTACATGTAGCACACGTAGCCGCTGCAGAAACCGCAGAAGTTGCACGGCCCCATCTGCGCCCCGTACGGGTTGGTGTACGCCCCGGAAGTGTTGGCCGACGGCAGGTTGTAGGGCTTGTAGCCCAGGCTGGCCGCCGCCTTTTCGAACAGTTTGGCCGACACCACGTTTTTCTGCGAAGGCAGCGGGAACGGGCTGGAACGGTCCGGCGCATAGGGGTTGCCGCCCTTCCCTTCCCCTACGACCTGGCCGTTGACGGTCCAGGCCTGGCCAGAGGTACCGAATACCTTTTCGGCGAAGTCGAAGTGCGGTTCCAGTTCTTCGTAGGTGACCCCGAAGTCCTGGATGGTCATGTCCTCAGGGATGAACTTGCGCCCGTAGCGCTCTTCGTAGTGGCTGCGCATACGCAGTTCCATCGGGTCCACCCGGAAGTGCACGCCCGACCAATGCAGGCCGGCGCCACCGACACCTTTACCCGGCAGGAAGGCACCGAGCTGGCGATTGGGCAGTGCCACGTCATTCATGCTGTGGCGGATGGTGACCGTTTCTTTCGACACATCGACGAACAGCTTCTTGCGCACGCTGTAGGTCAGCTCGTCGATCACCTGCGGGTAGCTGCCTTCCGGGTAGGTGTCCTGCATCGGCCCCCGCTCCAGGGCCACCACCTGCAGCCCGGCCTCGGTCAGCTCCTTGGCCATGATCGCGCCGGCCCAACCGAAGCCGACGATCACCGCATCCACTTTCTTCAACACAGTCGCCATGCCTCAGGCCCTCTCGCCACGGATCGAAACAGCCGGAAACGGGTATGGCTCGTTGCGCTCGACCCAGTCCATGAAATCGGCGCGGGCGCCGGGGAAGCCGATCTGGGTCCAGCCGACCATGCCTTTGTTGCCACCATGGATGGGGTCGCAAAAGAACCCTTCACGGGTGTTCTGCACCAGCAGGCTGAAAAACACCTTGGCCGGCACGGTGTCGAAAACTAGCTCTCCAGCTTCGATCTTGCTGAGAATGCGGTCTCGGGTAGCGCTATCTTGCGCAGCAAAAACTTGCCCGGAATTGGCTTTGCACCAGCCGTCCACGGCGGCGATGCCCAAGCGGTAGATCTGTTGCGGGCTGAGTTGCAGCTGGTAACCCAGTTCGGGCGCGGCGTCGGCCTTGAACGGCCCCTGCATGTACCACTGCGCGCCGGTTGCGTAAGGGGTGTTCATCTGCCGGTCGATGAATTCGGCAGCACCGGCTTCAAGTGCACCAGGGCCAAGCTCGTCGGCCGGGATGATGCGGGAAACGGCCGCCTGCACGAAGGCCCACTCCTCGGCAGTGAAGAACGTCGGCTGGTAGTTGCCTGCTGGCGGCGTAGCCGGCACCTTGGGCTCGTGTTGCGGGGCCGCAAGCAGTTGACCGGCGCCCACGCCAAGCCCCGTGCTGGCCACGGTGACCACAGGGATCAAAGTCAGGGTCTTGCGCAGAAAGTCCCTGCGCGGGTTGTCTGGGGCATGCTCAGGCATTGCGAATCCTCATCGGCTGAATGCGGCCTTGAAAAGCGCCATCTGATTTTCAATGTGGGGGGTGATCTTGATAGGCCATCAAGAAGACAGCCGGATAATCTAGCGCGTTCAGAAATGTTTTGAAACCGGTTTCATTTTTGACAGACCTGCCTGGCAAGCCAAACCGAGCCAGACGCAATACATGTGGGAGCGGGTTACCTGCGAAGTTGCTTGGACCCTGTCCCAGTCCCCAACCTTGGGGGCACGGTGCCCACCGGCAAAAGCCTGCACATGCCGTCGCAAAGGAATTGGATCCCTTGCCCTGCAAGGCCTGCAGCACATTCTTTGCGGTTTGGCACGCCTATTGCCGACCTCCTGCCAGACGCCCCAAGTCCATGGGCCCGTTTGCAGGAGGAAATGACTCATGCACCGACCGATACCTCACCCGCTGGCAGTGGCGATTTTCGCAGGCATGCTCCAGCTCCCGGCGCAGGCTGCCTTGAATGCTGTCGACCCAGGCGCGTACGTCCCCGCCAACGGTGGCTTCCCCGCCTGGTACCAGGACAGTCACGGTCGTACCCTCGACCTGTGCCTGACCAAGGCGGTCAGCTCGCGTGTCCCTGGCGCGCCCGGCGCACCGTCATACATGTGCACCTTGCTGCCCACCCCCGGTGTTTTCGACGATACCCAACCCATCGCCTTCCCCACCAACTTCCCTGACGAGGCGTTCTGGTTCACTGCCGACGCCGCCATCGTCGACGCCACCCGCGGTATCGACCTCAGCTACGGCACTGCAGTCGAAGCGGCATTTGCCGCCGAAGAACCGGTCGACGGCGACCAGGTCAGCTTCGCCCGGGTACGTATCCGGGTCGACGTGCCAACCGCCGGCACCTACGTGATCACTCACCCCTACGGCGTCGAAGTGTTCGACGTACCTGCGGGCGGGCGCCGGGCGATCAACATGACCCGCGACATCGGCATTGCCGGCGCAGGCGACTTCACCGGTGCCCTCAAAGGCGATGTCGGGCCGTTCCTGCGCAGCGTCAACGGGCCCTACACCGAAGGCAGCGAGCGCTTCATCGGCGACCCGAACCTGGAGGAACGGGTGACCGGCAGCCCGTTCAACACCAACTACGTGCGCATAGAAGGCCCCGGCGGCATCGACCTGCGCACCGAGCTGTTCGCAGTCTCGGGCAAGCTATCCGACGTGACCCTGCCAACCCCGCTGATGCCGCAACGCAGCACTTACTCGCGGCATACCGAGAACGGCGACCTGCGCGCCCAGCAGGACATCTTCGTCATGGCCCCGCCGCCGCCGGCGAGCGTCGCCCTGAGCAGCCAGACACCCAACCTGAACCTCACCGAGGCCAACGGCACTGGCGCCTGGTACGCCCAGTCGGTCCTCGACCCAGCCGCCGGGACGATCCTGACGCTGACCGCCGACAACAGCGTGGCGATCCCGGCCAGCAGCCCGACCACTGCCAACGTGCCGTTGACCGATCTGGTCACCATCACCCAGGCCCAGTACCACCTGTCCACCGGCGAACTGACCCTGGTGGCCAGCACCAGCGACGAAACCACGCCGCCGGTACTGACCGCGCATACCGGCAACGGCACGTTGATCGGCAACCTGAGCGGCAACGGCGCCGTGAAGACGTTGAGCACCAGCCTGTCGCCCGTCCCGCCAGCCAAGGTGCAGGTCACCAGTGCCAATGGCGGTAGCGACACCGAAGACGTGGTGCTGGTGCCATGAACAGACAAAGGCTCAGCCTTCAAGGAGGCAGCATGAACACTTGGTCGCGCCGTGCGCTGTTGGCCGCCGGTTTATCCCTTACCGTTACCAGCGCCGCCTTTGCCGCGCTGTCTGATGTCGATCCGGGGCCCTACACCTTCGCCACCGGTGGCTACCCGATGTGGTACAAGGACAGCCTCGACCAATCCCTGGAGCTGTGCCAGTCACGTGCCACCAGTACGCTCGCGCCAGGTGCGCCAGGGGCACCCGCCTACATGTGTACCTTGTTGCCCGAGCCCGGCATCTACGACGATGCCCTGCCGCTGGTGTTCCCGGACAACTGGCCGCCAGAGATGTTCTGGTTCCTGGCTGAAACCAGCATTGCGCAGGTTGGCAACAGCGGCTATGAGCTGGAGGTCTATGTAGCCGGGGTGGAAGCTGCCTTCGCCGCAGAAAACCCGGTCGATGGTGATCAGCAAAGCTTCGCCCGCATCCGTATTCGTGCTTCGGTACCACGCCCCGGTACCTACACCATTACCCACCCTTACGGAGTGGAGACGGTCAACGTCACCACGGCAGGCCGTCGGGCGATCAACATCACCCGCGACATAGGCATTGGCGCTCCTGGCAACTTCCGGGGAGCGCTGGCGGGGGCGATCGGCCCTTGGCTGAAAGGTGTTGGCGGGCCTTATACCGCGGTCAATCCCGATACTGGCGCCACCGAAACCTACATCGGCGACCCCAATATCACGGAGGCGGTGACCGGCAGCCCCTTCAATACCAACTTCGTGCGCATAGAAGGCCCCGCTGGCACCATCCAGACCAACGTCTTCGCTGTTTCTGGCAAGGTACTTGACCAGCGCGCCCAGACCCCGGTCACCCTGGAACGCGCCACCTATTCGCGCAACGCCACCGGCACTCGTACGGAGGTGTTCGCCAAGGCCCCCAACTCAGCCAGCCTGTGCATGCGCAATGGCATTGCCCTTGTCGGCACCCCGCCTTCGCCGTGCCAGTACACCCTCACCGCCGACAACAATGGGCTGTTCTTCCACCAACAGCTCAGCCAGGACCCACCAGCGCCAGTGGTAGTAGTGACCGCCAGCGACGCCGCCGGCGGCACCCAGCCGACCGCCCTGTCGAGCAAGCTCACCGACGTGGTCAAGGTCAGCACCGCACGCTACGACTGGGCCAACAAGCGTCTGCTGATCGAAGCCAGTTCCAGTGACGAGGTGACGATCCCTGACCTGCTCGCCCAGGGTTACGGTCGCCTGTCCAAGGCGGGCACGCTGCAAAGCCTGACCGTCAACGATGTGCCGCAGCCACCGGCCACCATCACGGTCAAGTCGGCACGTGGCGGCAGCGATGTCGAACCGGTGGTAGTGGTCGGCAACGCTCCGGTCGAGGCGGCCAACCAGCCGCCGTTGGCCCAGGCCGATACCGGTAGTACCAGCGTCGGTATCCCGATCACCCTCAACCTGCTGCAGAACGATAGCGACCCGGACGGCAACGTGCCGCTGACCATCAGCGACCTGACCCAGCCCGGAACCGGTCTTGGCGGCGTGGTGATGAACGGCACCACCTCGGTTACCTACACCCCGCCAGCCGGGGCCACGCAACCCGTGGTCGCCACGTTCAGCTACCGGGCGGTGGATGCCAAGGGCCTGAAGTCGGAACCGGCCACGGTCACCATCAACGTCGCGCCCAACCGGGCGCCGACCGCCAACCCGGAAACCGTCGCCACCCTGGGCGTGCCTTTGACCATCAATGTGCTGGCCAACGACACCGATCCGGAAGGCAACGTGCCGCTGAGCGTTGCTGCGGTCACCCAGCCGGCTGCCGGCCGGGGCACAGTCAGCACCAACGGGACCACGGTGACCTACACCCCACCGGCCACGGTGACCACGGCCTTCACCACCACCTTCACCTACCAGGCACGTGACTCGCTGGGGGCGCTGTCCAACTCCGGCACCGTCACCGTCAACGTATCGCCAAGGCCCGCCGCCGAAACCTTCGCGGTCACGGCTGCCACGGTCACGGCACGCTCCAACAACCGTTACAACTGGGACCTGAGCGGCACCTCTTCGGTCACCACCGGCAACACCGTCACTGTACGGGTGACCACCACTACCGGCGTGCAGACCCTTGGCACCGCCACGGTAGCGCTGACCGGCCGCTGGCGCCTGGCCGTGAGCAACAGCACCACAATCATCCCGACCGCAGCACCGACGGCAACGATCACCACCAGCCAGGGCACCACGCGCACTGTCAATGTTGTCGTGCAGTAAAGGCCGGAGGTTGCAATGAAACACCTGTCCCCCCTGCTGCTCAGCCTGGCCCTGGCGGGTCAGGCCAGTTGGGCCGAGGACCTGATGGACAATGCCGACCTCGCGCCCGGCAATGACCTCGGCGAACCGGTGATCATCCGCCTGCTGCCGGCCGGCGCCGGCCAGGCTGCGGTGATCGAGCAGCAAGGCTCGGGTAACCGCGCTGCCCTCGACCAGAATGGCCAGGCCCTGCTGGGCCGCATCGTCCAGGCCGGTGGCGCGCAGGAAGCGTACATCCTGCAGGAAGGCAGCGACCTGATGGCCATCATCAATCAGCAGGGAAACGGCAACAGCGCGTCGATCCGCCAGCGCGGCAGCAGCAACAGCGCGGCCATCGACCAGATTGGCAACGACAACAGCGCCACCATCGTGCAGGCCGGCACTGGCCTCAACAGCTCCGTGACCCAGGCCGGCACTGGCCAGCATGTTCAGATCACCCAATACCGATAGACCTGGAGGCACCACCATGTACAAGCTCGCTCCGTTAAGTGCCGCTATCGTCCTGGCCCTTGCAGGTCAGGCCATGGCTGCTGACAGCACTTCCTCCCAGACCCAGGACGGCAAGGAAAACATCGCCGAAGTCAGCCAGACCCTGGCGCCATTCGCCTCGGCCACCCAGACCCAGACCGGCAAGGGCCACAACCACCTGGCGGTGCAAACCGAGAGCACCAGCGATATCCAGCAGAGCGCCACCGGCCAGTACAACGCCGGCTACGCCGAGCAACTGTTCGAAAACGGCAGCCAGATCACCCAGCACGCCGGCGGCAGCTACAACGATGCCTTCGCCAGCCAGTCGCTGGGCCTGGGCAACGAATCGCTGCAAACCCAGCAAGGTGCCGAAAACACCTCGACCGTGTGGCAGGACAGCCAGGAAGGCAGCAAGGCCACCACCTTGCAATCCGGCCAGCGCAACGAAGCCTTCATCGAACAGACCTTTGGTGGCAGCAACAACCGCAGCAGCATTAACCAGGCCGGCCAGGACAACTATGCCGCCGCCGAGCACTTGAACCACGTCGGTGGCGATATCCAGATCTACCAGGATGGCCAGGGCAACTGGGCGTATGGCGATCAGCGTGACGGCACCGGCGGCACCATCGGCATTGGCCAGTACGGTGGCGGCAACTCGGTGGAAGTGTGGCAGGACACCCAGACCGGCAACCAGGCATCCGTGACCCAGTCAGGCCAGATGAACGAAGGCTATATCGACCAGAGCTTCGGCATGAACAACAAGGTCAGCCTGTCGCAACAGGGTACAGCCAACGCCAGCTGGTCGGACCAGTTCGAGACCAACAACTCGACCACCACCATCACCCAGACCGGTAGCAACAACCTGCATTTCACCTACCAGAACGGTGAAAACCACAACCTGACCATCAACACCAAGGGCAATGGCAACAGCATCACCGCCAGCAACTGGAAAGGCGCCAAGATGGGCGGCCAGTTCGGCACCAACCACAACGCCACCATCAACCAGAACGGCAATGGCAACGGCGTAAACCTGACCCAGAACGGTGACAACCAGCTGGCCACCCTGAGCCAGAAAGGCACCGGCAACCAGATGGAGACCAAGCAGTCCGACATGAACAACGAGCTGTACTTCGAGCAGAACGGCACTGACAACATCCTGATCGCCGACCAGCGTGGCACCGACAACTATGCCTACGGCAACAGCCAGGGCAACGGCAACGTCATCAACCTGGACCAGTCCGGCTACAGCAACCAGAGCTACACCAACCAGCTGTACGGTGGCGGCAACGAAGCCACCATCAAGCAGGCTGACAGCATCAACAGCGCCTACGTGACCCAGGGAGGCCAGGGCAACAAGGCGTACGTTGACCAGAGCGGTGTCGCTCAAACCGCAACCATCAGCCAGCTGGGCAGCGCGAACCTGGCCACTGTGACCCAGCAGTAAATCGCTCCCCCCTTGAACCGCGGTGCTCCTCTCCCTGGTGCCGCGGTTCCTTTTTATTTCTGTCACAACTCCTTTTTTATTGATTTAGCGAGGGCCTTGTAGGAGCAGCCTTGTGCTGCGAAGGGGCCGGCAATGACCATACATATCTGTTGCCTGCACCGGCCTCTTCGCAGCACAAGGCTGCTCCTACAAAGCGGGGTGCCTTGTCCACCCGGGCATAGGTCAGACCTGCCAAGCGCATTACAATGGTCCATCCCAAGCCGATGCCCAATCCCATGATCCAGTCAGACCTCGACCTGTTCGGCCCCCAGCCGCAACGCCTGGCCAGCCACACCGTGCTGCTGCCCGGCTTCGCCCTGGCCGAAATCGAGGCGCTGCTCGACGCCCTGCGCCCGGTGCTGCGTGCCGCGCCGTTCCGGCACATGTACACCCCGGGTGGCCTGCGCATGGCGGTCGGTCTGACCAACTGCGGCACCCTGGGCTGGGTCAGTGATGAACACGGCTACCGCTACAGCCCCTGCGACCCGCTCAGCGGCAAACCATGGCCCGCGCTGCCCCCAGTGTTGCTCGACCTGGCCGCCCGTGCTGCGGCCATGGCCGGGTTCGACGATTTCGTGCCGGATGCCTGCCTGGTCAACCATTACCTGCCGGGTACCCGCCTGAGCCTGCACCAGGATCGCGACGAGCAGGACTTCGGCCAGCCGATCGTGTCGGTGTCACTGGGCTTGCCGGCGGTGTTCCTGTTCGGAGGCTTGCAGCGGGCCGACAAGACCCAGCGCATCCCACTGAACCATGGTGATGTGCTGGTCTGGGGGGGCGCAGACCGCTTGCGTTTTCACGGCGTGCTGCCAATCAAGCCCGGCGTGCATCCGCGCCTGGGTGAACGGCGGATCAACCTGACCTTGCGCAAGGCCGGTGGCTGAATCGGATCTGCGGCCCGTCACCCGGTGCAAACAGGACGAACGCACATGAAACACGTTGAACATCTTGGCCAGGCAAGCTTCAAACGATAAACCACGCCCTCTTCAGCCTGGAGCCTGCCATGCCCTGTCAGCCCTGTTCCCCGATCCTTCGCAGTGGAGCCGCGCACCCATGAAAATGCCCTGCCGCGCGCCCAATGCCTCACTGCAACTCGATTACGTACGCGACACCCTGTTCGGCCCGGTGGCGCAAAGCGTGGAATGCCAATGCCAGCTCGCCGCCCTCAACCTGCAAGGCCGTCCGGGCCTGCGCCTGCACATCTGCCCACCACTGCCCGACAAGGTCGACCGTGCCCACAGCGTGGCCTTTGTCTGGGACGGGCGCAGCTACCATGGTGTGGTCCGCGACCAGGGCAAGTGTGGTGATGGCGGCCTGAACCTGCTGCTGGAACTGCAGTAACACGATCAACGGCTACCAACCCGGCTGAACCCACCAGGCGTGGCGCGTCTCCATAGCAAAAGGACCTACGCCTACCGGAGAACGCCATGAACAGTCCATTGCTCAAGCTCTTCACCCACCCCGCCGACGCCTGGCTGGATATCCGCCGGGCCGAGGAAGACCACCCGCAGCAATATCTGCCACGCCTGCTGGCCTTGGCCTTGATTCCCGCCGTGTGCCTGTTCATCGGCACCACCACCTTCGGCTGGAGCCTGGCAGCCGAGGAACGGGTGCGCCTGAGCATGGGCAGTGCCGCGCAACTGGCGGGCTTGCTCTACACCACCACGGTGGCCGGGGTGATGCTGATGGGCACGATGATCCGCTGGATGTCGCGCGGTTTCGATGCTCAGCCCAGTCTCAACCAGTGCATCGGCTTTGCCGCGTACTGCGCCACGCCATGGTTCTTTGCCGGGGTGGCCGGCCTGCTGCCGATCCGCTGGCTGGCGCTGGTAGCACTGCTGGCAGCCTCGGTGTATGCCAGTGTGTTGCTGTATGGCGGGTTGCAGACCTTCCTGCGACTGAAGAAGGAACAGGCCATGCTGTTCGCGACCTGCGTGTGGGGGGTGGGTTTACTGCTGCTGGTGACCATCCTGGTGGCCATGATCCTGTTCTGGTTCAACGGCCTGATGCCGGAATATGTGCGCCCGGCCAGCCTGGGCTGACCAGGGCGCAGTGGCGCGCTCAGGCAATTGCCTTGAGCGGCGTCGGGTGGCTGTCACGCAGCGCGTGCAGCTGCCCCACCAGGTTGACCAGGTCACGGCAACTGTTGAGGCTTTGCAGCGGGACCCCGCTCAGGGTCACGCCATCATCGAGGCTCTGGCCCTGACCCAGGCGGATGGTCAAGTTGGCGCCGTCCGGGCAGCTGACTTCACAACGGTCGGGCAGACAGGCCTGCTCGATCATCTGCCGCATTTCTAGCATCGAAACTCCTATCAACGACATGGTACGACCCTCTCTGTGGGATGGCCTGTTGTGTGAGTACGCCTTTGTCAGGCGAGGTGCCAATTGATATTGCGCATGCCGCGACAGGCATCCATGCGCCAAGGCAATGATCATGCGGGGAATCCTCTAGCACCTTAGTGGAAGATTGCTTGCACAGGCCGAGTGTTCGAACGCAATGGCAGACTTAACGACGAGCGGTCCCGGCAGGCCCTAGTGATGCCCACAGGTGCTGGGCCGCATAGGCCCGCCACGGTCGCCAGGCCAGGGCTCGTAGCGCCAGTTGAGCGTCCTCGCCTTCGAGCAAGCGCAACGCCTTGACCAGCGCCACGTCGCCCAGCGGCAAGGCATCGGCCGCGCCAGCCTGGCGCAACGCCAGGTAGTGCGCGCTCCAGGGGCCGATACCCTTGAGTTGGCACAGGTTGCGCAGCAGTTCATCCAGCACTTGCCCGCGGCGTAGCAGCCCGGGCTCGGCCAGCAAGGCACTGGCCAGCGTGCCCAGGGTGGCGGCGCGCGCCCGCGGCATGCCCATGCCATCGAACTGCGCAGCCGCCAGAACCGGCAGCGTCGGGAACACGTGGCTCAGGCCCGGAGCAGGCCAACGCAAGGGCACGCCATGGCGGTGCACCAGGCGGCCGGCCAGGGTCATGGCCCCGGCCACACTGACCTGCTGGCCCAGCACGGTGCGCATGGCCTGCTCGCAGGCATCCCAGCCTTGTGGCACGCGCAGGCCTGGGCGTTCCTGTAGCAAACGGGCCATCAGCGGATCGCGGGACAGCTCGGCATTGATGCGCGCTGGGTCGGCATCGAGGTCGAAGACCCGCCTCAACCTGACGATCAGGCCGGGTAATGCATGGGCCGGGACGCCTTCAAGGCGGACCCGCAGGTACTGGCTACCCGAAGGGGTAGCGTGCAAAACGGCGTGGTGGCCGGCAACCACCAAGGTGCGGCGGTAGGTGCCATCGCGGCAGGCCTCGATGCCGGGGATGCAGCGGGCAGCGAGGAAGGACAAGGTCGAGGGCCAGTGGTAAGGGGCACGGTAACGCAGCCACAGGGTGTGGTGGCCTTGGGTGGGCAATGATCGGCGCACGGCGTGCAGGGCGGTGAGCTTGGGCATGGCTGTATCATGCCAGCAAATGTAATACCTGTACTGGCCCTATCGCCGGCAAGCCAGCTCCCACAGGTACAGCGACAATCTCGAGAGCAACGCTGTACCTGTGGGAGATCGCCCAGCCCTTTTGGGCTGCGCTGTCGCGCAGAAAACAAATATCGCTCGTTTGACGCGTCCTTTGTAGGAGCAGCCTTGTGCTGCGAAGAGGCCGGTACAAGCACTAGATAGGCTTCGTCAGTACCGGCCTCTTCGCAGCACAAGGCTGCTCCTACAGAATCTCAAACCAATGAGTTATGTGTTGTTCCATGAGAACTGGCTTGCCGGCGATAGGGCCGGACAAGCTTCAATCAACCAGGATCAATGCGCCGCACCGTCCCGCGCATCCTGCATCTGCCCGAACCGCCCGGCATGGAAGTCATCGAACGACTCGGCAATCTCTGCCTGGCTGTTCATCACGAACGGGCCATAACCCACGATGGGCTCGTCGATCGGCTCACCGCTGAGCAGCAGCAGGCTGGCACCTTCCAGCGCTTCAACAGCAACATCCTCCCCCCCGCGGTCAAGCAGCACCAGGCTGGATGGGCCGGCTTCGCGCTCGCCGTTGATCCGCACATTGCCGCGCAACACCACCAGTGCCGCATTGCGCCCGGCGGCCACCGGCAACAGCAAGGCTGCACCGGCATTCAGGCGCAGATCCCAGACATCCATGGCGGTAAAGGTCCGCGCCGGCCCCGAATGCCCACGGTAGTCACCTGCAATCACTCGCAGGCTGCCGCCCTCGCCATCCAGCGCCACCACCGGGATGTCCTCGGCCAGCAGCGTCTGGTAACCAGCCGCTGCGCGCTTGTCCCGCGCCGGCAGGTTGACCCACAGCTGCACCATCTCCAGCGTTCCGCCAGTGCGGGCGAAGCCTGGGGAATGGAACTCTTCATGGATGATGCCGTTGGCAGCAGTCATCCACTGCACGTCACCGGGGCCGATCAAGCCGCCAGCGCCGGTGGAATCACGGTGCTCCAGTTCGCCCTGGTAAACGATGGTCACGGTCTCGAAGCCCCGGTGCGGATGCTGGCCAACGCCACGCCGCGCACTGGTCGGGGTGAAGTCATGAGGGCCGGCATAATCCAGCAGCAGGAACGGGCTGATCTTGCTGGCCAGGGTGTCGTAGGTGAACAGGCTGCGCACCGGGAAGCCATCACCTACCCAATGGGCGTGAGGGCTGCGGTGAATACCCAGAATCTTTTTCATGAGAAGGCTCCTCTCTTGGTTGAGATAACCTTATCAATGACGCCAATAGGACGGTAGCCGGCTTGCGTGGCATTCATTGTTCCATCAGTGGAACAGTCAGCCTTGCAAGAAACCGAGCACCTGTTCAGCAGCCATGTTCGGGTCTTCCTGCATGAAGCAATGCCCGCCGGCAACCTGCCGCGCGGTCACATTGTGGTTTAGTGCAACCAGGCGGTTCACTGAATGGGGCACGAAGGGATAGGTGTGCTCGCCATACAGCACCCGCGTGGGCGTGCGAATCGCCGCCAGGCTGGCCCACATGCGCTTGGGGAACGAACTGAAGATTTCCATTTCGCGGCTGGGCCGGCACTTGAGTACCACCGCTTCACCACAGTCGCCGATGGCGTGCTCGACATAGGCCCGCAGCGCCGCATCGGTCCACCCCTTGAAGATACCCCGCCCATGCAGCGAAGCCAGGGCTGCCTCGCGGTCGGGCCAGTGGCTGCGACGGCTGGCGGCCTTGCGCGCCAAGGTATGACGCTGGTGCAAGCCGACCAGGGCTGCAACCCCCATTACACTCAGCATGCGCCGGCTGAAAAGTACCGGGTCAAGCAGCACGGCACGCGTGAACAATTGCGGTTCAGTGGCCAGGATCAGGCCGGTGAGCACGCCTCCGAAACTGTGCCCCACGGCAAAGCGCGGCACATCGCCATACTCGCCTCGCCCGGCTGCGAAAGCGTCCACCGCCAGCGCAGCAGTACGGTTCCAGCCACGAAACACGCCGCCATGGTCACTGTCACCATGCCCCTGGACATCGCTGAGCCACAGGTCGAAATGCTCGCCCAGGCGCATCAGCAATGGCTGGTAGGCCAGGCAGCAGAAGCCGTTGCCGTGCAGAAAATGCAGCAGCGGCTTGCCACTGGCCGGGGTTCGCCAGCCACGCAGGGTGAAGCCTTCGGCGCATTCGTGGGACCAGGGAATCAACTGCATCGGCTTGCTGTACTCGCGGGGTCAGGAAAATGCCGATTCTACAAACAGCAGCGGGTACAGTGAAATCACCAGCAACAAGGCCATCAGGACATTGAACAGCACCAACCAGCGCGGGTTCTGCAACAAGTTGCGCAGGGCGCTGCCGAACATCACCCACACCCCCACGCTGGGCAGGTTGACCAGGGCGAACAAGGCGGCAATGACAATGACATTCGTCACATAGCCTTGCGCCGGCGTGTAGGTGGTGATTGCCCCCACTGCCATCACCCAGGCCTTGGGGTTGACCCACTGGAATGCCGCCGCGCCCCAGAAGCCCAGTGGTTTGGGGGCACTGGAAGAGGCTGTGCCGACCGGCCCGGAGGTGGCAATCTTCCAGGCCAGGTACAGCAGGTACGCAGCGCCGGTGTAGCGCAATACCGTGTATAGCGGCGGCCAGGCCTTGAAGACCTCGCCCAGGCCCAGGCCAACGGCCAGCACCATCACCATGAAACCGACGCTGATACCCAGGGCGTGGGGGATCGAGCGACGCACACCGAAGTTCACCCCCGAGGCAAGCAGCATGGTGTTGTTGGGGCCAGGCGTGATGGAAGAAACGAAGGCAAACAGCACGAAGGCGGTCAACAGGTCGGCAGAGGCAAGCATGGCAGGCGTTCCATTTTCTTTATGGGTGCTGCCACACTAACCGAGTCGCCCTTCTCAACGACCGGTACAGTTTTATTCAATTGTGTAGGCACACATCGCTGTACCGCTACCACCAGATCAAGGAAACCGTCACCATGAGCGTCACCATTCGCCCTGCCGTTCGCACCGATGCCGAGCAGATCCTGGCCTTCATCACCGAGCTGGCCGAGTACGAACGCGCCCGCCACGAGGTGATCGCGAGCGTTGCCGATATCGAACACAGCCTGTTTGGCGAGGGCAGCACCGTACACAGCCTGATTTGCGAGCGTGATGGCCAGGCCATCGGCTTTGCCGTGTACTTCTATAGCTACTCGACCTGGCTCGGGCGCAACGGCATTTACCTGGAGGACCTGTACATAACACCCGAACAGCGTGGCGACGGTGCCGGGCGGCAATTGCTGCAGCACATTGCCCGCGAGGCGGTGGCGAATAATTGCGGGCGACTGGAATGGAGCGTGCTGGACTGGAACGAGCCGGCGATCGGCTTTTACCAGAAGCTGGGGGCCGAGGCGCAGGATGAGTGGGTGCGCTACCGGCTGGATGGGGACAAGCTGGCGGCGTTTGCCCGCGGCTGAGTGGGTGGATGCTCACGGCATAGACCACTACAGGCAGAACCAGCTTGCATGAGGGCTTGAGTGCGCATGCCTTGAGCTTTTCAGCGCCTGTGGGATCGAGCGCCGCCCGCGCGGCGCTTCGCGGCACAAGGCCGCTCCCACATCTGTTTCGGCCCAGTTACTCCTGTGAATTCACCTCTGTCCGTCTTGTTTGTTCCATTCGATATCGAGGGGCGCACGACTGCTCCTCACCAATCTTCAGCCAGGCACCAAGGCTGCAACCCACCTGGCACAGGAATAATTGGCCGGAAACAGATGTGGGAGCGGCCTTGTGCCGCGAAGCGCCGCGCGGGCGGCGCTCGATCCCACAGGCGCTGCAAAACCAAAGCCCTACCATCAGGGCAATTGACGCCAGCCCCGCCCCATGGTCTCCTTATGCCTCGCGTTCAGGTGCCCCCGATGGGGGTGAAACGGGAAACCGGTGCGTCACAGGCCCTCCAGCAGGGCCGGACAAGGCCGGTGCTGCCCCCGCAACGGTAAGCGAGCGAAGCGTCTGTACCACTGTGCCTGATCACCCGGCATGGGAAGGTGACGCCTTCCAGGAGCCAGGCTCCTCCTCGCAAGCCCGGAGACCGGCCTGGCGTTCATGAACACCCCGCGGTGGGCGGGCGCTGTTGCATTCCCCTGGGCTGCCACGCTCGGGGCTGCCGCGCTTGCCCGTTGCCCACAAAAAGCAGAGGAACGCGTCATGCCCGTCACCAGCGCCAAGCAACACAGCATCACTACCCCCGTCACCCTCAGCCAGCGTGTCGTCATCGCCGTCGGCGCCAGCCTGCTGGGCCTGTGCCTGGTGTACTTCGCCGGCTTCTCGCACATCGAGGCCGTGCACAACGCCGCCCACGACACCCGCCACAGCGCCGCCTTCCCCTGCCACTGAGTACGCCCGATGATCACACGCATTGCCCGTACCGCGGGCTTCAGCGGGCTACTGGCAGCCTTGCTGCTGACCGTGCTGCAAAGCTTCTGGGTCGCCCCGCTGATTCTCGAGGCAGAAACCTACGAGTCTGCCGCCCCGGCCACCCAGCACGAGCATGCTGGCGAAGTGGCCGCCCATGAACACAGCGCCGAAGCCTGGTCGCCGGAAGACGGCTGGCAGCGGGTGCTGTCCACTACCGGAGGCAACCTGGTGGTCGCGGTCGGCTTCGCCCTGATCCTCACCGCCCTTTACAGCCTGCGCGAACCAAAGCGTGCCGGCACCGGCGCGCTGTGGGGCCTGGCCGGCTTCGCTGTGTTCTGCCTGGCCCCGACCCTGGGCCTGCCGCCGGAACTGCCAGGTACCGCAGCCGCCGACCTAGGGCAACGCCAGACCTGGTGGGTCGGCACCGCCAGCGCCACCGCGCTGGGCCTGGCCTTGCTGGTGTTCGCCCGCCACTGGTTGCTGAAGGCGCTGGGCGCCGTGCTGCTGGTCATTCCCCATGTGATCGGTGCACCGCAACCCGAGGTACACGAGAGCCTGGCCCCCGCAGCATTGGAAACCCAGTTCAAAGTGGCCTCCTGGCTGACCAACGCTGCCTTCTGGCTGGCCCTGGGCCTGCTCAGCGCCTGGCTGTTCCGACGCTCCAGCCAAGCCTGATGCCAGCCTTTTACGCCGGCTTCGGCTGCCGCCGGGGTTGCCCGGCGGATACGCTGGAAACCTTGCTACACCAGGCCCTGGACAGCCAGGGCCTGGCGTTGGCCGACCTGCACGGCATCGCCAGCACCAGCCTGAAGGCCGACGAACCCGGCTTGCAGCAACTGGCCGAACGCCTCGACGTGCCCTTGGTGTTGTACGATACCGCGCAGCTGCAACCCTACGAACTCCAGCTCAGCCACCGCTCCGCCGCCGCCCATGCCCACAGCGGCTGCTGGGGCGTAGCAGAGAGTGCGGCACTGGCCTTGGCCAGCCAACAGCTTGGCACGGCCAGGTTGCTGCTCACGCGCCAGGTAATGGGCCCGGCCACCCTCGCCCTGGCCTGTTGAACGTTCTCCCCCTCTTTCTTGCAAGGATTTTCCATGACGGTCTACTTCATCGGTGCCGGCCCCGGCGACCCGGAACTGATCACGGTCAAGGGCCAACGGCTGATCCGCCAGTGCCCGGTGATCATCTATGCCGGTTCACTGGTGCCGGCCGCCGTGCTCGAGGGCCACCAGGCCGAGACCGTGATCAACAGTGCCGAACTGCATCTGGAACAAATCATTGCCGCCATGCGCAGCGCGCATGAGCGAGGCCAGGATGTGGCCCGCATACACAGTGGCGACCCCAGTCTGTATGGTGCCATCGGGGAGCAGATCCGCCACCTGCAGACGCTGGGCATCGATTATCAGATCATCCCCGGGGTCACTGCCACGGCGGCCAGCGCCGCCCTGCTCGGCTGCGAACTGACCCTGCCACGAGTGGCGCAGACCGTCATCCTCACCCGCTACGGCGACAGCTCGCCAATGCCCCCGGGCGAACAGCTGGGCGACCTGGCGCGCCACGGCAGCACCTTGGCGATTCACCTGGGGGTCAAGCACCTGTCGCGTATCGTCGATGAGCTGCTGCCGCACTACGGTGCGCACTGCCCGGTGGCGGTGGTACATCGCGCCACCTGGCCGGACCAGGACTGGGCGCGCGGCACCCTCGGCGATATCGTCGAACGCGTCGCGGCCAAGGGCTTCCGCCGCACGGCGCTGATCCTGGTGGGCCATGTGCTGGGCGACACACCGTTTGCCGAGTCGGCCTTGTACCGCGCGGGGCACGCCCACCTGTATCGCCCTGGCGACTGAGCATTGCCAGGCTCGCCACGGGCGTAGCAGACTCCAGGTTCCCACCTGTAAACAGGAGTCATGCCCATGCTGGACCTACGCCCCAACTGTGAGTGCTGCAATACCGACCTGCCGGGTGACAGCCCCGACGCGCTGATCTGCTCATTCGAATGCACCTTCTGCCGCACCTGCGCCGAAACCCGGTTCCAGGGCCGCTGCCCGAACTGCACCGGCCAGTTGGTGGCACGCCCGACCCGTATCGGCCAGGCGCTGGTAAACAACCCCGCCTCGACCCAGCGTGTGACCAAAACGCACTCCGCCTGCGCTTGACCGACCTGAAAAAACAGACATTGCCGCTTTGGTAGGGTGATGTCTTTCCCGTTTTTTGTAGGACTTTTCAACAACAAGGGCGAGGACTTTCAACACTTCTATACTCGCCATTACCAAATTTCGGGAATGGTCGTATCGTGCAGCGCTTCTGATTAACCCACTTGCAGACGTATTCCTGAGTGATCCAGGAAACGGGCCACATCCTGACAGGAGTTTTCCTCATGACAACCGTGCTGATCGTCGACGACCACCCCATCGTCCGGCTGTCCTTGCGTCTACTGCTCGAGCGCGAGCGCTTCCATGTAGTCGGCGAGGTCGGCAATGGCAGCGAGGTGGCGCAGGTGGCCCGCGAACTGCGCCCGGACGTGGTCATTCTCGACATCGGACTGCCAGGCCTGGACGGCATGGAAGTAATCAAGCGTCTGCAGTCTCTGGTGCCGGTTCCCAAGATCATGGTGCTGACTGGCCAGGCCACCGACCTGTATGTGCGGCGCTGCCTGGATGCAGGCATCGGCGCTTTCGTCACCAAGGAAGAAGACCACGAGGCATTGCTGTTTGCCCTCAAGGCCCTGGTCAAGGGCTACTCGACCTTCCCGCAGATGTCGGTCAACAGCAACTCGCTGGGAAGCGAGCCGGTGCGCCTGGCCAGCCTGTCCAACCGGGAAATGGAAGTGCTGCGGCGCCTGGCGCGCGGTGAAAACAACAAGAATATCGGCACCTGCATGAACCTCAGTGCCAAGACCATCAGCACCTACCGGGGGCGCATCATGGAAAAGCTCAAGACTGAATCGCTGGTTGAAATGGTCGACCTGGCCAAGCGCAACAGCGTCTACTGAGCGCTTGACGGCAATGAAGCGCCTGCTGGCAAGCGCCCTCCTGGCAATCGGCCTGGCCGGTTCCGGTGCGGTGCTGGCCAATAGCGAACCCCGCCAGTTGCTGGCCCGCTCGGTCAGCGCCGCCGTCCCGCTCGCGCTGTCCAACGAAGAGCGGCAATGGCTACAGCAACGCCAGCATCTGGTGCTAGGCAGTTCGCGGCCCGACTACCCACCGCTCGAAATCAATGTCAGCCAGCGCGACTACGAAGGCCTCAGCGCCGATTACGCAGGCATCATCGCTGAACAGCTAGGCATCACCATCGAAGTGCGACGCTACGACAGCCGCCACGAAGCCATTGCCGCACTACGCGAGGGCAGTATCGACCTGCTGGGCAGCTCAAACGCCTTCGAGGCGGCGGATGCCCAGCTCAGCCTCAGTGCGCCCTATGCCGACGACCTGCCAGTCATCGTTACCCGCGAGGGGCGCAGCTTGAAGAACACGCCCGACCTCGCCGGCCTGCGCCTGGCCATGGTCGATCATTACCTTCCGGCCAGTAGCGTCCGCACCCTGTACCCCAAGGCACAATTGAGCCTGTATCGCTCGACCCTGTCCGGGCTGGCCGCCGTAGAACTGGGAGAGGCCGACGCCTACCTGGGCGATGCCATCAGTACCGACTTCGCGATTGGCAAGAGTTACCAGGGCACGCTGAAGATCGACCATTTCTGCCGGGTTGCCCCCGGGGCGTTTGCCTTTGCCCTGGCCAATGACAACCCACGCCTGCACCGGCTGGTCAACAAGGCGCTGGCGCGCATCAGCGAAAGCGAACGCCTGAACATCCTGCGCCGCTGGAGCAGTGGCAACACCAGCCTGCTGCTGCAGCGCCACCTCACCGCCCTGACCGCCGAAGAAGAAGCCTGGATCGCCGCCAACCCCAGCATCAGCGTACTGGTCAACACATCGCTGGCGCCGCTGACCTTCAACGACGCCCAGCACCGTCCCAGCGGCATTACCCTCGACCTGCTCAAGCAGATCTCGCTGCGCACGGGGCTGCATTTCAAGCCGGTCGAAAGCCCTTCGGCACAGGCAATGGTCGAACGCCTGGCGCGCGGCGATGCGCAGATGATCGGCGCATTGGGCTACAGCACGGACCGTTCGAAGCAACTGCGCTATACCCGCCCCTACCTGGTTAGCCCGCGAGTACTGGTCACCCGCGGCAACAATGCATCACCGGCGCAGGCCAAGACCCTGGATGGCCAGCGCATCGCCCTGGTCCGCGGCTCGCCACAACGGACCGTGCTGCAACAACGCTACCCGCAGGCCAGGATGATCGAAGTGGACAACCCGCTCGGCGTGATGGAAGCCGTGGCCAACGGTGCCGCTGACGTCGCCCTGAGCAGCCATATCAACGCTGCCTACTACATCAGCCATGTATTCAAGGACCGCTTGCGTATCGCCAGTGTGCTCGACGACGACCCAGCCATCGCCGCCTTTGCGGTGGCTGCGGACCATCCCCAGTTGCAGGCAATCCTGGACAAGGCGCTGCTGAGCATTCCCCCCGAAGAACTGGACCAGTTGATCAACCGCTGGCGCACCAGCACCCTGGTCAGTGACAGCCCCTGGCGCGACTACCGTACCCTGGCTCTGCAGGTGCTGGTGCTGTCGGCCTTGCTGTTGGCCGGGGTGGTATTCTGGAACAGCTACCTGCGCAAACTGATCAACCAGCGCACCGAGGCCCAGCATGCCCTGCAAGCACAACTGGCGCTGAGCCGCGGCCTGCTCGAACAGCTGCGCCAGGCCAAGGACGACGCCGAACAGGCTAGCCAGACCAAAAGTACCTTCCTGGCCACCATGAGCCATGAAATCCGTACCCCGATGAATGCCGTGATCGGCCTGCTGGAGTTGGCCCTGGAAGACAGCCGCGGCGGCCGCTGCGACACCCAGACCCTGCAGACCGCCCATGATTCGGCCATCGGCTTGCTTGAGCTAATTGGCGATATTCTCGACATTTCCCGTATCGAGTCCGGGCATATTACCCTGCAGCCGGTGCCCACCAACCTGGTCGAACTGGTACGTGCCACCCTGCGGGTGTTCGAAGGCAATGCACGGACCAAAGGCCTGCGTTTGCATAGCGAACTGCCCGCTACGCCGGTCTGGGTGCTGGCTGATCCGCTGCGGCTCAAGCAGGTCTTGTCCAACCTGATCAGCAACGCCATCAAGTTCACCGACCGCGGCGAAGTGCAGGCCAGCCTGCTGCTACCCTTGCCCTCCGACAACGATCATCTGGCAGTGGAACTGAATGTTCGAGACACCGGCATCGGCATCAGCCCCGCCGACCAGGCCAGGCTGTTCAATGCCTTCGTCCAGGCCGAGGGCCCGCGGGCACGCCAGGGCGCCGGCCTGGGGCTGGTCATCAGCCGTACCTTGGTCGAATTGATGGGCGGCACCTTGAGCCTGCAGAGCGTCGAAGGCGTTGGCACCAAGGTGCAGGTCAACCTGCAATTGCCCGTCTGCGCAGAACCGGTGCAGACCGAACAGTACGCTCCGGCACTGGAAAGCAGCAGTGGCCCGCTGAACATACTGGTGGTCGACGACTACCCCGCCAACCTGCTGCTGCTGGAGCGGCAACTGCATAACCTGGGGCACCGCGTGACCTTGGCGGAAAACGGTGAAATCGCACTGGCACGCTGGCAGGCAGCATACTTCGAGCTGGTGATCACCGATTGCAGCATGCCGGTCATGGACGGCCACGAACTCACCCGTCGCATTCGCAGCCTCGAGGGCGAGCGTGGCCTGGCCCCATGCCGGATTCTCGGCGTGACCGCCAACGCCCAGGCCGAGGAGCGTGCCCGCTGCCTGGCCAGCGGCATGGACGAATGCCTGTTCAAACCGATTGGCCTGGGCACACTCAAGACCCACCTGCCCCAGGCCCGCCACAGGCAACAGCCGCCGGCGCGCCCCGGCAGCGGGTTCAACCTGGGCGAACTGCGCCACCTGACACAAGACGACGAACAACTGACGCGGCATTTGCTGGAACAGCTGTCACAAAGCGTCAGCGAAGACCTGGCGGCCTTGCGCGCAATGGCAGCAGAGGCCCCTGGCGAGGCTGTGCGTGCCCTGGCTCACCGGATCAAGGGCGGGGCGAAGATGCTCAAGGTACGCACGCTGGTCAAGGATTGCGAAGCCATCGAACAGGCTTATGGCCAAGGCCTGCCGACGGCTGATTTGCGCCTGCAATTACAAGCCAGCCTGGAGATCCTGTTGGACGAATTGGGCGATGCGCTCAGTGCGATGGCAGCGTCGAACTGATCTGGTTGTTCCTTTTTGCGCGGTGTCTTGAGCATGGATCACCTGGTGCAAGACTTGATTTTTGTAGGGCCTACAGCGCAAGGCAGACACCTGCCTCCCCCGTTTCAGGAGCTCTCCCGCACCATCAACTCAAAGCCCAGGTCCTGCTGCGCATTCGGCACCCGCTTGCCATCGAGCAACGCCAGCAGCGCCTGCGCCGCACCACGCCCCACGGCAGCCCGAGGCGTACGAATCGAGGTCAGCCGCGGCACCATGTGTGCCGAAGCCGGCAGGTCGTTGAAACCGACCATCGCCACCTGCCGCGGCACCTCCACCCCCTGGCGCAATGCCTGCAACACCGCGCCTTGGGCCAGGTCGTCGTTACAGAAGAAGATACCGTCGACATCCGGCGCCTGTTGCAGCAGTTGACTGAACAGCGCGCTGCCCAAAGCGATGGAGGAAGGCTCCGGCGCCAGCACCTCCAGCTCGGCCGCCTGCAAGCCGGCCTCGGCCAGCGCCTGGCGGAACCCTTCGGCACGCTGCATCACCCGTGGGTCGAGTTGCGCGGCAATGAACGCCAGGCGTTTGCGCCCGCGCTCGATCAGGTGGCGGGCAGCAGCACGCCCGGCCTGCTGCTGCGAGAAGCCGACCGACAATGCCCCGGCCTCGCCATTCAGTTCCATCATGTGCACGCAGGGCACGCCACTGGCCGCAAGCATCTGCCGCGATGCCTCACTGCGCTCGAAGCCAGTCAGCAGCATGCCGCAGGGCTGGTAGGCCAGGTAATTGCGGATCAGGTTCTCTTCTTCGGCAAGATCATAGTGATAGTTGCCGATCAGCACCTCGAGCCCGCGCGGGCGCATGACCTCATGAATGGCCTCCAGGGTGTCGATGAACAGTTGGTTGGACAGCGACGGGATCAACACCACCACCGACTGGCTGCGTGCCGAAGCCAGGGCCCGGGCCGCCGGGTTGGCCACATAACCGAGGCTCGCCGCAGCAGCAACGACCTTTTCGACCAGCTCCGGCGCAACCGTGCTGACCCCACGCAGGGCGCGCGAGGCGGTAATCGGGGAAACCCCGGAAAGCCTGGCTACTTCTGCCAGAGTGGGACGACCTGTGGTGCGGGAGCCAGTGCGGGACATGAGTGTTGTAATTTTACTACTTGCAAGGAAAGGGAACGGCCACTAAGGTAGCGCTGTCTCAGGACGCAGGCAATGTAATCTTTGGTAGCAGCCAACACGCGCTCGCCGCCAAGCGTCCATACTGCGTAAGGACAAGATCAATAACACCGGGGAGGCGACTGTTCGTCGATGACGGGACAGCGCTATCTCACCCGCAGGAGGTACTGATGAATTCTCCCCTGTCCGCCATCGTGGTGATGGGCGTGGCCGGTTGTGGCAAAAGCTGCATCGGCGCTGCCATCGCCGCCCGAAGCGGCGGCCGCCTGATCGAAGGCGATGCTTTCCACCCTGCCGAAAACATCCGCAAGATGAGCGCTGGCATCCCCCTGGACGACAGCGACCGTGCTGGTTGGCTGGTGCGTCTTGGCCAGGAACTGCAATCCACAACCCAGGCTGGGGAGCGACCGATCCTGACCTGTTCGGCTCTCAAGCGCCGCTACCGCGACACCCTGCGCAACGCCATGCCCGGCCTGGTGTTCGTGTTCCTCGAACTGTCGCCCGCCGAGGCCGAAAAACGCGTGCTGGCCCGCCCCGGGCATTTCATGCCGGCGAGCCTCATCGATAGCCAGTTCGCTGCCCTGGAACCGCCACACGGCGAACCCCTGACCCTGGCCCTTGACGCCACCCAGCCCATTGAAGCACTTGCCGAAGCGGTGGACAGCTGGCTAAAGAGCCGCGGTGAGCGGGGCCTGGCACAAACCGCCTGACCGTGGCGGCTTTCCTGGCTCAACAAAGACAGCGCTACCTCGCCCCGTAAGCGCGGGCAAGAAATTCCAAAAAAGCTACGCCAAAACAACGATAAGACCGAGGCCTTCAAACCATGTTCGGACTGGCTACTGATACCTTCCTGCTGCTCGACGCGCTGGTTACCATCGTCGGGCTGATCCTGCTGATCACCCACTTCAAAGTTCACCCCTTCGTCGCCCTGACTATCGCGGCCGGCTTCCTTGGCCTGACCTCCGGCATGCCGGTGGCCAAGGTCATGAAATCGTTCCAGGACGGTTTTGGTGGCGTTCTGGGCTTCGTCGGTATCGTGCTCGCCCTGGGCACCATGCTCGGCAAGCTGATGGCCGACTCCGGTGGTGCCGACCAGATCGCGCAAACCCTCATCCGCGCCTTCGGCAAGAAGAACGTGCACTGGGCCATGATGTTCGCCGCCTTCCTGGTGGGCATCCCGCTGTTCTTCGAGATCGGCTTCGTGCTGCTGATTCCGCTGGTGTTCATCGTCGCCCGGCGCTCCGGCGTATCGCTGATCAAGATCGGCATTCCGCTGCTGGCCGGCCTTTCGGTAGTGCACGGCCTGGTGCCGCCGCACCCGGGCCCACTGCTGGCGATCGGCATCTTCCATGCCGACATCGGCAAGACCATCTTCTATGGCCTGATCGTGGCGCTGCCTACCGCCATCATCGCCGGCCCGCTGTTCGGTAACTTCATTTCGCGCTACATCCCGGGCAACCCGTCCCAGGAACTGATGGACCAGATCGCCAAGGAGTCCGACCAGGGCAACCTGCCGAGCTTCACCGTTACTCTGGTCACCGTGCTGCTGCCGGTGGTGCTGATGCTGCTGAAGACCTTCGCCGACGTGGTGCTGCCCGCCGAACACATCGTGCGCCAGTGGATGGACCTGATCGGCCACCCCATCACCGCCCTGCTCGCTGCCCTGCTGCTGGCCTTCTACACCTTCGGCTCGGCCCGTGGTTTCAACCGCCAGCAGATCATGAAAATGCTCGACCAGAGCCTGGCTCCGACTGCGGCGATCGTGCTGATCGTTGGTGCAGGCGGTGGCTTCAAGCAAATGCTGGTAGACACCGGCGTGGGCAACGTCATCGGGCAGATGGCGGTGCAGGCGGAGATTTCGCCGATCATGCTGGCCTGGCTGGTGGCGGCGGTCATCCGCATCGCCACCGGCTCCGCCACGGTCGCCACCATTACCGGCGCGGGCATCGTCGCGCCGGTCATCGACCTGGTACCGGGGGTCAACCGTGAGCTGCTGGTGCTGGCCACTGGCGCCGGCTCGTTGATTCTGTCTCATGTGAACGACGCGGGCTTCTGGCTGGTGAAGCAGTACTTCAACATGACCGTATCGGAAACCTTCAAGACCTGGAGCATGATGGAGACCATCCTGTCGATCGTCGGCATCATCTTCATCATGTTGCTGTCGCTGGTGGTGTAACCGTTGATCGGGGTAATGGCACCTTGAAGTTTCGGGTAGGGCCGAAAGGAAGTATCAGCCCTACCCGAAGCGAAGGAGCCTGCCATGCCCCGCTCAAGCATTCTGCTGATTGCCCTGCTCACCACGCCGCTGGCCCTTGCTGCCGGCACCGGCCCCACCTACCCCGACGCCCCCCACAACCCGGCGCCCAAGCCGGGCGTAGACAGCACCCTCAACCCGATCGAAAAACCCATGCCACGTGACACCGACCCGCGCATACAGGGCAACGACCCTGACAGCCCGCCGGCGGAGCAGAACGACGACCGGGATTTGCCGGGGCTGGATGGCAGTAGCTCGGAAGGCACCGGGCGCCAGGGAGCAGCCGATAATCAGCGTTGATCAATGATCCTGAATGTTTCGCGGCCCCTGTGGATACAACTGTCTTGCTCAAATTTTAAAAGTTGGCGCGATCCCTGTGGGAGCGGCTTTAGCCGCGAAGAATCCAACACGGTAGGCACCGGCTGCGCCGGTGTTCGCGGCTAAAGCCGCTCCCCCAAGGGCCCCTGTACGGCCCATTATACAAGCTCACCATTGGCGCTTGTCCGGCCTGGTCAGCCCCAGCTTCTCGATCCTGTAACGCAGCATGTCCCGCGACAACCCAAGCATGCGCGCCGACTTGGTCACGTTCCAGTCCGTGCGGTCCAGGGTCTTGCATACCAGGTCGCGCTCCATGTCCGGCAGGCTGGTGCCCGGCTCCGGTTCATGCCGGGGCACTTCGAACACCGCAGGCGCCGCCTGCTGCACCAGCGGCTCGTCGATCAGGGTCATGCACAGGTTCAACTGATGCGCCTGCACTACCTCGTTCGGTGCCAGCAGCACGGTCTGCTCCAGCGTGTTGCGCAGTTCGCGCACATTGCCAGGCCAGCTGTAACCGAGCATCAGGCTTTCCGCCTCGGCGGAAAAGCGCAGGTTCGGCTTGCCATAACGCCGGCCATGATGGGCCAGGAAATGCCGCGCCAGCAGCAACACATCCTGCCCCCGGGCATACAGCCGCGGCACCTTCAGGGCGATGATGCGCAGGCGGAAAAACAGATCGCGGCGGAACTTGCCCTGCTGCACCATCTGCTCCAGGTTGCAATTGGTAGCGCTGATCACCCGCAGGTCGACCTTGCGCTCCTTCACCGCGCCGATCCGGCGGATGCTGCGGTCTTCCAGCAGCTTGAGCAGCTTGGCCTGCAGCACCAGGTCCATCTCGCCAATCTCGTCGAGGAACAAAGTGCCGCCGTCGGCAGCCTCCACCAGGCCTACACGGCGCTCCTTGGCATCGGTAAAGGCGCCCTTCTCGTGACCGAACAGCTCGGCCTCCAGCAGGTTGGCCGGGATCGAGGCGCAGTTGAACTCGATGAACGGCGCCTTGCTGCGCGAACCATCGAAATGCAGGGCGCGGGCCACCAGCTCTTTACCAGTGCCGGTCTCGCCTTCGATCAGCACTGGTGGCAAGTCGTCGCTGGCCATGCGCCGCTCGGCATCCAGCAGCTGGCGCAGGGTGTGCTTGAGGGTGAGCATCGTCGGTGATTCGCCGATCAACGCCTGCAACCCGGACTTCTGCGCCTCGCGCTCCTGGTAGAATGACAACGTGCGCTCCATGCGCTCAGCGGCCAGCGCCTTGTCCAGGGTCAGCTTGAGTTCGGCCAGCACCACCGGCTTGGTCAGGTAATGGAAGGCGCCCTCCTTCATTGCCTGCACGGCATCCTCGACATTGCCATAGCCGGTCATCATGATCACTTTCAGGTCCGGCACCTGCGCCACCAGGGTGCGCAGCAGGTCGTGCCCGCTCATGCCCGGCAGCGAATTGTCGGTCAGCACCGCATCGGGCTGGCCCCGCTTGATTTGCTCCAGCGCAAGTTCCGCGCTGTGGCACACGGTGACCTCGAAACCCTTGAGGCTGAGGTAGGTACGAATGTTGTCGGCGAGAATTTCATCATCCTCGACTACCAGGATGCTGTGCTCCATGGTCCCCTCCCGCTGCGATATTGAATGTGAGGCTGACGCGGGTTCCTTCCTCTTCGCGGCTGCTCAGGCTGACCGAACCGCCAAAACGTTCCATGATGCGTTTGACCAGGACCAGGCCTACGCCTAGACCGCCCTGCTTGTTGGTGTAGAACGGCTTGAACACCATCCGTTCCTGCTGTTGGCTCATGCCCTTGCCCGTATCGCTAAGGACGAACTCGGCACGCTGCCCATCCTGCACATTGACCTGGGCGCACAACATCCCGCCTTCGGGCATGGCCTCCAGGGCATTGGAGAACAGTGTGTTGAGAATTTGCGTGAGCTGGAGCGGCTGGCTAACCACCCATTGTGACCCGGGGCCTTCGTAGCAGAAGCGCACGCCGTTGCGTTCGATCTGCTGGGCGAAGGCCAGGTGGGTGTCTTCGATGACCGTTACCAGGTCCACGGCCTCGGCCTCGTCACTGCTCGGGCGCAGCGACACCAGCAGGTCACGCACCCAGCGCGACATGCGGTCGACCTGGCTGATGATGTCGGTGATGTTCTTCTGTGCTGCGGGGTTGGCGATTTCCTGAGCAAGTTCGGCGCTGGAGCGAATGTTGGCCAGCGGGTTGCGCAAGCTGTGCGCCACCGCCGAGGACATCTCGCCCAGGGCCACATAGGTTTCACTGGCCACCAGCCGGTCCTGCTGCAGGTGGAGCAGTTGCGCCGCGCGGCGCACGATCCAGAACAGGCCGAAGTAGATCAGCGCCCCGCCCACCAGGGTCGAGGCCCAGATCAGCACATAGCCGCGCTGGATACGCCTGACCAGGTCCTGCGGCTCCTTGTAGATTTCCACCATGGCCAGCACCTGCTCGCCCTGGCTGTCGAACAGCGGGATGTAGTTCTCGATGAACAGGTAGCGCGGTTCACGCTGGAACTTTTGCTCTTCGCGGTCATCCTCGGCCTGGTGGTAGCTGGCCGACACCGCCTTGCGCGAGCGGAAGGCGAGGTCAAGGTCACCATCGGCCTCGATGCGCTCGCCGATCAGCTCCGGGTTGGTCGACCAGACGATGGTGCGGTCGCGGGCATAGACGTTGGCCAGCAAGATGTCCGGCAGGTGCTCGACATGATCGAGGAACTCGACCCGGGTCGATTCAGCCAGCGCCGGAGTGAACTGCAAGTGCTGCTGGTCCCGACGCGGGTCAAGCAACTCGCCCATGGTGGTACCCGGCGGCAACTGCGAATGACGCACCTCGGCCTGGGCCATGGCCTGGATGAACTGGGCGGTGAGCATGGCATCGCGCTCGACACTGTCGCGCACCACGAAACGCGTCGATACATAACCCAGCCCTCCCGCTACCGAGGCGATGATCAGCAGGCTGATGACCGAAAACCAGCGCAGCAGATTGAATTCGCGCAATGGCACCGCCACACCGCTGGCGGTAGTACTGGCCTTGTCGGGAACTTCGTTTTCCAGCATCTGCATCGCGTGCTTCCCGCGCCGGGCATCCGTTCAGAAATGCATCAAGGCGACGAACAGTAGCCAATTGATAGCACTCCACCTATGCAGCCGCAGCTGCCATTTGTCGTGTGTTGCGCTCCGCTTACCACGCTGCAAGAATTCAGCCAGTCACCTCATGAAAATTTTAATTGTTAATTTTCAATTACTTACTGAAACCTCTTAAATTAATCCGAAGGAAAAACCCCCACATTTGGGGGTTTTTACCCAAAAACAAAAAATATTTATAATCAACAAGATACAGATGTTTATTAATGTAAATCAGGAAGACTGAATCAACCGAAAACTCAGCGAAACCCGGGTACCATGGCCTTCACTGCTGCTGAGCCGCACGGTGCCGCCGAAGCTTTCCATGATGCGTTTAACCAACACCAGACCCACGCCCAACCCACCCTGCTTGGTGGTGAAGAAGGGCCGGAAGGCCATTCGCTGCTGCTCTTCGTTCATGCCTTTGCCATTGTCGGACAGGCGCAGGGTCAGGCTACGCCGGTCATGACGCACCACCTCGACACGCAACCGCCCACCCTGCTCCATCGACTCCAGGGCATTGGCGATCAGGCTGCTGAAAATCTGTCGCAGTAACGCCGGGTGCCCCAGCACCTGTACTGCCGGTAACGGTTGCAGGTCCAGGCTCACCCCGCCGCGTGCCAGCGGCACCGCGTAGGTCTGCAGGCTTTCCTGCAATGCCAGCGGTAAATCCACCGGCACTGCCTCATCGTCGAGCGGGCGCAATGACTGCAACATCTGGCGAATCCACTGCGACATGCGGTCGACCTGGCTGATGATGTCGTTGACATTGCGCTGCGCCGGGCCATCGTCGAAAGCCTGGGCCAACTCGGCACTGGAACGGATGCTGGCCAGCGGGTTACGCAGGCTATGGGCCACCGCCGAGGACACCTCACCCAGGGCCACGTAGGTTTCGTTGTTGATCAGTCGCTTCTGCTGCACCGCCAGCAGACGCGCGGCGCGGTGCATGATGCCGTACAGGCCGACATAGACCAGACCGGCACCGACGGTGATCGCCAGCCAGATAAGAATCAGGCCATGTTCGATGCGCACGATCAGGTCATGGGGCTCTTTGTAGATCTCGACCATCGCCGTGACCTGCTCACCATCGGCATCGAACAACGGAATGTAGTTCTCGATGAACAACTGCTCGGGTGGCGTGATGAACTTCTGCTCGGCCCGGGCCTGTTCGAAGTTGTGGTAGCTGGCCGAGACTCGCATCTTGTACTCGAAGGCCTGCTCCAGATCGGCGTCGCCTTCGATCAGCTTGCCGACCAGCGCCGGGTTGCTGGACCAGATCACCGTACGGTCCGGGGCATAGATGTTGGCCAGCAGCATGTCGGGCAGATGGGCGATGTGGTCGAGGAACTCGCCACGCGCCCTGCGCCGGGCGTCCGGGTCGACGTCGAGCAAGTTGGCGCGGTCGGTGCGCGGGTCGAGCAGCTCACCCATGGTGCGCACATTGGGGATCGACACATGGCGCACTTCAGCATCAGCGATGGAGGTGATGAACTGCGCGGTGAGCAAGGCATCGCGTTCGATGCTCTCGTCGATGATGAAACGGCTGGAAATCAATCCCAGCCCGACCGCTACCGAGAGGATGATGGCCAAGCTGACCCAGGCGTACCAGCGCAGCAGGTTGAACGGCTTGCGTGGGGTGGCCAGCTCGCTACCGGCAAGCACTTCAATAGCGTCGGAACGAGGGGCGATGTCCATGGCGGACTCCACAACTGGGCACCTTCAGAAGGTTATAGCCCAGAGTTGGGGAAACCATCGGGTTAGCTCGCTGGCATCCGCCGAAGGGTATTGGTTCCTTCTCTTCTGCAAGTGCACCTGCCTGGCAATAAGCCAGGTGCTGGCGCGCTCCCGCAGGGAAGTTGCAAACGCTAATGATCCACCACCCCCTGCAACCGGCGATACTCCCGCAGCACATTGGGTACATAGCGCCGGGTCTCGGCGAACGGCGGTACCGCACCACGGCGCAGCACCGCGTCTGGGCCGGCGTTGTAGGCCGCCACAGCCAGGGTGATGTCATTGTCGAACAAGTTGAGCATGCGCTTGAGGTAGCGGGCCCCGCCCTGCACGTTGTCTTCCGGGTCCAGGCGGTTTTCCACGCCCATCTCGCGGGCGGTATCCGGCATCAGTTGCATCAGCCCCACCGCGCCCGCCGGTGAACGGGCCTTGGGGTTGTAGCCGGACTCGGCCTTTATAACCGCATGCAGCAACGCCGGGGGGACGTCGTGCGTGCGCGCTGCGGCGGCGACCAGCTTGGCGTAGGGGCGACCGGTGATCAGTTGCGCGTTTGCCGGGCCGGCCTGGGCCTTCGCCTCGCTGATCACCGTTTCATAGAGGCGCCCGGGTCGATGGACGTTGGTCAGTATGTAGCTGCCTTTGGCATCGATGGAAATGTACACATCAGCCTGGGCAGCACCTGCCACCAGCCAGATCAAACCGAGAATGAGTCCACGCATGTCGGTCGCCTCTTCGTGATCCCCCAATGTTGGGGGATATGCCCCGGAAAACCCGAGATCGATGACCACGACGCAAGCACTGTGCCGCTTTCCGTGCCGCATGGTGCAAGGCCCTTGAGCAGGCGTGCACGGCTGTTGCATGGAGCCTGCAAAAGCTAGTCCTTACGCAACGGAGGGCTTCACCATGCAGCGCAGAACCAACCCCCAACGTGGTTTCACCCTGCTCGAACTCCTGGTGGTCCTGGTGGTGCTGGGCCTGTTGGCCGGGATCGTCGCGCCCAAGTACTTCAGCCAGCTCGGCCGCTCCGAGGCCAAGGTGGCGCGGGCGCAGATAGAGGGGCTGAGCAAGGCCCTGGACCTGTATCGCCTGGAAGTCGGTCACTACCCCAGCAGTGAGCAAGGCCTGCAGGCCCTGGTGATCGCCCCCAGTGGCGAAGCCCGCTGGACCGGCCCGTACCTGCAGAAGGCCGTGCCACAAGACCCGTGGGGCCGCGCGTACATCTACCGGCAACCCGGCGAAAATGGCGGTGAGTACGACCTGCTGTCGCTGGGCAAGGACGGCCAGCCCGGTGGCGACGGGGAAAACGCCGAAATCACCAGTTGGCAGTAGGGAGAGCGGCCATGCGCTACAGCCTCAAGGCCCTGGGCAGGCAGGGTGTGGTGCAGTTGCAGATCGACGCCGAGGACGCCGACCAGGCCCGCCGCAAGGCCGAGGACCAAGGCCTGCGCGTGCTCAGCCTGCGTGGCCACGGCGGCGCCCTGCGCCAAATGGCCCGGCGCCGCACGGCAAGCTTTGACCTGGTGCTGTTCAGCCAGGAACTTTCGACCCTGCTCAACGCCGGCCTGCCGCTGATCGACGCCCTGGAGAGCCTGGCAGAAAAGGCCCCCGCAGCTGCAACGCGCAAAGTGCTCGCCGAGTTGGTCCGTCAACTGTACGAAGGCCGCTCGCTGTCCCAGGCCCTGGGCCAGCAGCCACGGGTATTCCCGCCGCTGTACGTGGCGCTGGTGCAGTCCAGCGAGCGTACCGGCGCGCTCGGTAATGCCCTCGCCCGCTACATCAGCTACCGCCAGCGCCTGGACCTGGTACGGCAGAAGCTGGTAGGGGCCTCGGTCTACCCATTGCTGCTATTGCTGGTGGGTGGTGGCGTGGTGTTGTTCCTGCTTGGCTACGTGGTGCCGCGTTTCAGCCAAGTGTTCGAGGGCATGGGCACCGAGTTGCCCTGGCTGTCACGGCTGCTGATACAGATCGGCCTGTTCCTGCACGCCCAGCAACTATCGCTGGCGCTGGGTAGCCTTGGCGCGGTCACGGCACTGTGGCTGCTGCGCCGCCAGCCGCGGGTGCGGCGCTGGGCAACCTGTCAGCTACGGCGCCTGCCGGCAGTGCACCAGCGCCTGATGATGTACGAACTGGCGCGCTTCTACCGCTCGTTGGGCATCCTGCTGCAAGGCGGGATCCCCATCCTCACCGCCATGGGCATGGCCCGCGGACTGCTCGGCAGCGCGGCGGCCCAAGGCCTGGAGCAGGCCAGCCAACGCGTCGGCGAAGGGCTGCCATTATCCGACGCGCTGGAGGCCGGGCAACTGGTCACGCCGGTATCACTGCGCCTGCTGCGGGCCGGTGAGCAGTCCGGCAACCTGGGCGAGATGCTGGAGCGCTGCGCCGACTTCCATGATCAGGAAATCGGTCGCTGGGTGGAATGGTTCGTCAAGCTGTTCGAACCGCTGCTGATGACCTTCATCGGCCTGCTGATCGGTATGATCGTGATCCTGATGTACATGCCGATCTTCGAACTGGCCTCGAGTATCCACTGAATCGCCAGACCCTGGCTTTCGCGCCGGGAGCGTTGTCACAGTCTCGCAAGGCTTCATGCAACCGCGTCAGTCTCGTTCTTCAGGAGCCTTGCCAGAAGCGTCAGCCCATGCGTCAGATCTTCGAGCGACGGGCCGCCGAGGCAAAGGCGAATTCCTGTCGCCTGCTCACTACGCTCGACCATGACCGACTCGGGAGCCGTCACTCTGATACCCAGCGAGGCAGCCGCTGTAGCGAAGCGGTTGGCTGCATCGCGTGGCATTGGGAGCCAGACGTGGTAGGCATCTGGATGCGACACAAGCTCGACCGCGCCAAGAAGTGAAGCGGCCAGACTCGATCGCCGACGCGCTTCATTACGTAAGGCCTGCGGGATGGCCGCAATGACGCCAGTGGACAGCCAGTCCTCCACCACCGCACAGGACAATGGCGACGGATCCATGGGAATGTCTTGCAAGGCAGCTTGCGCCCTCGCAACCATTCCCTCCGGCAGCGTGAGCATGCCGATTCTCAATCCCGGCCCGAGGGATTTGGACAGTCCATTGACGTGGAAGACCCTCTCAGGCGCCAATACGGCAAGTGCAGGCGCATCTGGTGGTCCCAGTGTGTAGACGCCGTCCTCGATGATCCAGGCTCCCGACCGCCGGCAGACATCGACAATGGCCTGTCTCCGTGCCACACCCATCGTTGCCGTGGTCGGGTTATGCAGCGTCGGAGTCAGATATACCGCCCTGTTGGCGACCGATGCGACGCTGTCGAGGACATCGGCGAGCGCCCCCGGTAACATCCCTTCTGTGTCCATGTCGACGCCTTTGATCCGATAGCCTTTGCGCCGGGCCAGCGCAATTGCACCGGGATAAGTGAGCCTCTCGGTCAGGATCACTCCCTGCGGGCCACAGGCGAGATCGAAGGCCAACGAAATGGCCTGGCGAGCGTTCCCTGTGAGTGCCAGATTTGACGGTTTGACCGGTACATCGAGTGTTTCAAGCCAACGAGCTAACAAACGTCGATGCTCCAAATGCCCGATAGGTGGCGAGTAGAGATTGAAATGATCCGCATCGATCTTCCGCGCCACCCCGGACAATGTCCGTGACAGAAGACGGGCGCTCATCATTGCCGGAGGCACATTGGATGACATGTCGATCACCCGTTCCTCATGCGCCTGACAGATCGCCACGAATGTTCCCCGGCCCTTTACGCTACGTACCAACCCTCGCCGCTCGAGGGCAGCATAGGCTTTAGTCACCGTCCCAAGTCCGATTTCCAGGCGCCATGCAAGGTCTCGATGGGCGGGCAGGCGGTCGCCCCCTTTCAACCGTCCCTCGACAATATCGTCGACCAGGGCCAATACCAGCCGCTCAGCGACACTCGCTTCGATTTCCGCAAGGCGCGGGGTCCAGGGCGATTGAAGAAGCATTGTTAATGTCCAGATCATGAATAGTGTCACGTGACACTATTTAAATAGACCAAAAGTGTAACGCGCATTAGGATTGTTGGCGACCCAAGCAATACCTTCAGGGGTGGCGTAAGTGCCAGGCGGGTGCAGCCATACAGATGACATAGCGGGTCTTGAGCCTGTTTGTTGCCGTTTTATTCACTTGAAACTCAGGGAGAGTTATGACAGATGGCACGCATAGGTTTAGTACTGACCCCCGGTTTTGCGGACTGGGAATATGCTTTGATTGCAGGAACCGCATCACCATTTTACGGAATCGATGTCAGATTTTTCGCCCCGGTTCCTGGGAAGTTCTTCTCACAGGGCGGTTTAGCCGTGACAGTCGATAGCGGTTTACAACAATGCCTGGACTGGAAGCCAGACGTTGTCGTCATCGTGGGGGGGATGATCTGGGAACAATCCGAAGCTCCGGATATTGGCGACTTTCTTCGCGCTAGCCGACTCGCGGGGGCAACAATCGCTGGAATATGTGGGGGTACTCTAGCAGTTGCGAAGGCCGACCTTCTCAACACGATTCCTCACACCTCGAACAGCGCCGACTTCCTTAAACAGAACGCTGATAATTATACGGGAGAGATTCTTTATCAAGATTGTTCTGGAGCAGTGATCGCAGACCGGATCATAACTGCACCAGGCCCTGCACCTGTGAGTTTCACCTGCGCAGTGCTTGCAGCTGCGGGGCTGCCTCCAGAAAGGATTTTACAGTTCAGGTCAATGTTGGCAGCGGAACATGAATAACCGTTTCGCTGCACTGCCAATCAATCTTTCTCGTCGTGACCAGGGGATATAAGGCCCGCATCCGGACAGGGTACTCCGCCGGGCTCCTGGTAGAAAAGTCATCGAATTATCAATTGTGCTCGCACATGGTTTATATATATGCCTTCGACTCCGCAAAGCGAATCTTCCCCCAATGGGATCACCGTCCCTGCACTTACGCCTGCATCCGCCACGGACACCTTGAAAATGTTGGTGCGCTACACCGCCTGGGCGAACGAGCTGACGTTCGACAGCATGATTAACCTGCCGGATGGCGAGGCGCTTCGTCCGAGGCCGACGCGCTTTGGCAACATGGTTCATACACTGAACCATGTTTACGTGGTGAACGATATTTTCAGGCACCATCTACAAGGTAAACGACATCACTACACTTCCCGGAACACTGAGCATACACCGCCGCTGGCCGATCTGTGGGATGCGGTTCAGCTCATGGATCGGTGGTACATAGATCTCGTTGACAGGTGGTCGCTCGAGGATCTGTCGAAAGTCGTCCATTTCGAATTTGTCGGTGGGGGCAAAGGCGCCATGACACAGGAAGAAATCGTGTTGCATCTGGTCAATCACTCGACCTATCACCGCGGTTTCGTGGGCGACATGATGTACCAGATCCCGTTTACCCCCCCTTCGAACGACCTGCCCGTATTCATCAGGGACCACTATCGCCTGGCTCGGTAGGCCTATTCCCCATGCCTTCGCCGTGGAAATATTTGTAGTCGGCATATGTCTCGGTGTGGGCGGGGTCGCTCAGGGTCCAGTCACGGGCCTTGCCCCCACCCACTCCTCCCGCAAGCCAAGCCCTACCATGCCAGATCGATGAATGATCCACACATATCATTCATCGTGATAATAACCTTCGGCCCGTTCGATTCGTGCCTCACGCGCAAGACACTCACACTCCGCCCACTACTAATACATTGGCGGAGTTCTCCATGGAACAATCACTCAAACCCTTGCGCTTCCCCCTCGCTGCCCTGGCAGTGGTGGTGATCAGCGCTTGTGGCCGAACCCCCGACGCTGTGCAGGCTCCCGCCGCGCCGAAAGTCAGTGTGGCCAAGGTGATCGAGCAACCGATCAACGAATGGGACGAGTTCACCGGCCGCCTCGAAGCCCCGGAAACCGTCGAGGTGCGTCCACGGGTCTCCGGCCAGATCGACCTGGTGGCCTTCACTGAAGGCGCTCAGGTCAAGAAAGGCGACCTGCTGTTCCAGATCGACCCACGCCCGTTCCAGGCAGAGGTCCGCCGCCTCGAAGCCCAACTACAGCAGGCCAAGGCTACCGCCATCCGCAGCGCCAACGAAGCCCGCCGTGGCGAACGCCTGCGTGACAGCAACGCGATTTCCGCAGAACTGGCCGAATCACGGAGCAGCGCCGCCGCCGAAGCCCGTGCCGGGGTCGACGCAATCCAGGCCCAGCTCGACCTGGCACGCCTGAACCTCAGCTTCACCCGTGTCACCGCGCCCATCAGCGGCCGTGTCAGCCGCGCCCAGTTCACCGCCGGCAACATCGTTACCGCCGATGTCACACCGCTGACCAGCGTGGTCTCCACCGACAAGGTCTACGCCTACTTCGACGCCGACGAGCGCGTGTACCTCAAGTACACCCAGCTGGCCCGCGAAGGCCAGCGCGGTCAGAGCACCCCGGTGTACCTGGGCCTGACCAACGAAACCGGCAACCCGCACCTGGGCCAGATGAACTTCGTCGACAACCAGGTCAACCCGCGCACCGGCACCATCCGTGGCCGTGCGGTGTTCGACAATAGCGACGGCCAGTTCACTCCGGGCCTGTACGCACGCCTGAAACTGGTGGGCAGCGCCCAGTACCACGCCGTGCTGATCAATGACGAAGCCGTAGGCACCGACCTTGGCAAGAAGTTCGTGCTGGTCATGGACAAGGACAACAAGGCCGCCTACCGCGCCGTGGAGCTGGGGCCGAAGCTGGAAGGCCTGCGCATCGTGCGCAGCGGCCTGGGCAAGGACGACCGCATCGTGGTCAAGGGCCTGCAACGCGTGCGCCCTGGCTCGCCGGTCACCCCGATCGATACCCAGATGGCCAGCGAACAGACCCTCGCCGCCCTCGCCCAGCAGCGCCAGGCCCTGGAGGCCAGCAACCCGGCGCCGAAGGTGGCGGGCAACAACGTGAAAGTCGCCAGCGCCCAGGCGCCACGCGGTTAAGGGACCACACCGATGAACTTTTCGAAATTCTTCATTACCCGGCCTATCTTCGCCGCGGTGCTGTCGCTGGTGCTGCTGATTGCGGGTGCGATCTCGCTGTTCCAGCTGCCGATCAGCGAATACCCCGAAGTGGTGCCGCCCACCGTGGTGGTACGCGCCAACTTCCCCGGCGCCAACCCCAAGGTCATCGGCGAAACCGTCGCCGCGCCGCTGGAACAAGCGATTACCGGTGTGGAGAACATGCTGTACATGTCCTCCCAGTCCACCGCTGACGGCAAGCTGACGCTGACCATCACCTTCGCCTTGGGCACTGACCTGGACAACGCCCAGGTGCAGGTACAGAACCGCGTCACCCGTACCCAGCCCAAGCTGCCCGAAGAAGTGACCCGCATCGGTATCACCGTCGACAAGGCCTCGCCCGACCTGACCATGGTCGTGCACCTGACGTCGCCGGACAACCGCTACGACATGCTCTACCTGTCCAACTACGCCATCCTCAACATCAAGGACGAGCTGGCGCGCCTGGGCGGCGTGGGCGATGTGCAGCTGTTCGGCATGGGCGACTACTCGCTGCGCGTGTGGCTGGACCCGAACAAGACCGCTTCGCGCAACCTCACCGCCAGTGATGTGGTGGCTGCGATCCGCGAGCAGAACCGCCAGGTGGCCGCCGGCCAGCTTGGCGCCCCGCCCGCCCCGGGTTCAACCAGCTTCCAGCTGTCGATCAACACCCAGGGTCGCCTGGTCAATGAGGAAGAGTTCGAGAACATCATCATCCGCGCCGGTGCCGATGGCGAAATCACCCGCCTGAAGGACATCGCCCGGGTCGAGCTCGGCTCCAGCCAGTATGCCTTGCGTTCGCTGCTGAACAACCAGCCGGCGGTGGCCATCCCGATCTTCCAGCGTCCAGGCTCCAATGCCATCGAGATCTCCGACGAAGTGCGGGCGAAAATGGCGGAGCTGAAGAAGGACTTCCCAGAGGGCATGGACTACAGCATCGTCTATGACCCGACCGTGTTCGTGCGTGGTTCCATCGAAGCCGTGGTGCACACGCTGTTCGAAGCACTGGTGCTGGTCGTGCTGGTGGTGATCCTGTTCCTGCAGACCTGGCGCGCCTCGATCATCCCGCTGATGGCCGTGCCAGTCTCGCTGATCGGTACCTTTGCAGTGATGCACCTGTTCGGCTTTTCGCTCAACGCGTTGTCATTATTCGGTCTGGTCCTGGCAATCGGTATCGTGGTGGACGACGCCATCGTCGTGGTGGAAAACGTCGAGCGCAACATCGGCCTGGGTCTCAAGCCGCTGGAAGCCACGCAGAAGGCCATGGGCGAAGTGACCGGGCCGATCATCGCCACCGCCCTGGTGCTGTGCGCCGTGTTCGTACCTGCCGCGTTCATTTCCGGCCTGACCGGGCAGTTCTACAAGCAGTTCGCCCTGACCATCGCCATTTCCACGGTCATCTCGGCGTTCAACTCGCTGACCCTGTCGCCGGCCCTGGCTGCCGTGCTGCTGAAGGATCACCACGCGCCAAAAGACCGTTTCTCGCGGTTCCTGGAAAAACTGCTGGGTAGCTGGCTGTTCGCCCCGTTCAACCGCTTCTTCGACCGCGCCTCCAACCGCTACGTCGGCGGCGTGCGTAGGGTCATCCGCTCCAGCGGCATCGCCCTGTTCGTGTATGCCGGCCTGATGGGCCTGACCTACCTGGGCTTCTCGTCCACTCCGACCGGTTTCGTGCCGGCCCAGGACAAACAGTACCTGGTGGCGTTCGCGCAACTGCCTGACGCAGCCAGCCTCGACCGCACCGAAGCGGTGATCAAGCGCATGAGCGAAATCGCCCTGAAGCAGCCTGGCGTGGCCGACTCGGTAGCCTTTCCTGGCCTGTCGATCAACGGTTTCACCAACAGCCCGAACAGCGGCATCGTGTTCACCCCGCTCAAGCCGTTCGACGAGCGCAAGGACCCGAGCCAGTCGGCGGCAGCCATCGCTGCGGCGCTAAATGCCCAGTTCGCCGATATCCAGGACGCCTACATCGCGATCTTCCCGCCCCCGCCGGTGCAAGGCCTGGGCACCATCGGCGGCTTCCGCCTGCAGATCGAAGACCGTGGCAACCTGGGCTACGAGGCGCTGTACAAGGAAACCCAGAACATCATCGCCAAGAGCCACAACGTGCCGGAACTGGCGGGCCTGTTCACCAGCTATCAGGTCAACGTGCCCCAGGTCGATGCCGCCATCGACCGGGAAAAAGCCAAGACCCACGGCGTGGCGATCACCGACATCTTCGACACCCTGCAGGTCTACCTGGGCTCGCTGTACACCAACGACTTCAACCGCTTTGGCCGCACCTACCAGGTCAACGTCCAGGCCGAGCAGCAATTCCGCCTCGATGCCGAGCAGATCGGCCAACTGAAGGTGCGCAACAACCTTGGCGAGATGATCCCGCTGGCGACCTTCCTCAAGGTCAGCGACACCTCCGGGCCTGACCGGGTGATGCACTACAACGGTTTCATCACCGCCGAGATCAACGGTGCCGCGGCACCGGGTTACAGCTCTGGCCAGGCGGAAGCTGCAATCGAGAAGCTGCTGAAAGAGGAACTGCCCAACGGCATGACCTTCGAGTGGACCGACCTGACCTACCAGCAGATCCTCTCGGGTAACACCGCGCTGTTCGTGTTCCCGCTGTGCGTGCTGCTGGCCTTCCTGGTGCTGGCCGCCCAGTACGAAAGCTGGAGCCTGCCGCTGGCAGTCATCCTGATCGTGCCGATGACCCTGCTCTCGGCCATCACCGGGGTGATCGTGTCGGGGGGTGACAACAACATTTTCACCCAGATCGGCCTGATCGTACTGGTAGGCCTTGCGTGCAAGAACGCGATCCTGATCGTCGAGTTCGCCAAGGACGAACAGGCCAAGGGGCTCGACCCGCTGGCTGCGGTACTGGAAGCCTGCCGCCTGCGTCTGCGGCCGATCCTGATGACCTCGATCGCCTTCATCATGGGCGTGGTTCCGCTGGTGTTCAGCTCCGGTGCCGGCTCCGAAATGCGCCATGCCATGGGTGTGGCGGTGTTCTCGGGGATGATCGGCGTTACCGTGTTCGGCCTGTTCCTGACCCCGGTGTTCTTCTTCCTGATTCGCCGTTTCGTCGAGCGTCGCCAGGCCCGCAAGGCCGAACACGTTCAAGTGCTGGAGAACCATGCATGAACCTGCTCAAACCCCTGACCCCGAGCCTGCTGGCCCTGACCCTGGCGGCTTGTGCGGTAGGCCCGGACTACCAGGCCCCGGCCACCGAACCTGCGCAACTGAGCAGTGATGTGCAGGCGAAGGCCTACGACCGTAGCCGCTTTGAAAGCCTGTGGTGGAAGCAGTTCGACGACCCGGTGCTGAACCAGTTGGTGCAGGCTTCGCTGGATGGCAACCGCGACTTGCGCGTGGCCTTCGCCCGCCTGAAATCGGCCCGTTCGATCCGTGAAGACGCCGAGAACGACCAGTTTCCGGTGGTCACCGGCCGCGCCAGCAGCGACATCGGCAAGGGCCAGATCCCCGGTCAGACCACGCAACGGGTGAACAGCGAGCGCTACGACCTGGGCCTGGACATGGCCTGGGAGCTTGACCTGTTTGGCCGCATCCAGCGCCAGATCGAAGCCAGCGAAGCCCAGGAAGCGGTGGCTGCGGCCGACCTGCAGCAGTTGCAGGTCAGCCTGATCGCCGAGCTGGTCGATGCCTACGGCCAGCTGCGCGGCGCGCAGTTGCGCGAGAAGATCGCCCTGGCCAACCTCAAGACCCAGCAGGAATCACGGGCCATCACCGAAACCCTGCGCGATGCCGGCGTGGGCAACGACCTTGACGTGGTGCGGGCCGACGCCCGCCTGGCCGGGGTCGAAGCCACCGTACCGCAACTGCAGGCAGAACAGGCACGAGCGCGGCACCGCATCGCCACCCTGCTCGGCCAGCGCCCGGAGGCGCTCAGCGTCGACCTGTCGCCTAAAGCCCTGCCGGCGATTGCCAAGGCGCTGCCGGTGGGTGACCCGGGTGAACTGCTACGCCGCCGCCCGGACATCCGCAGCGCCGAACGCCAGCTGGCGGCCGCCACCGCCAATGTTGGCGTGGCCACCGCCGACCTGTTCCCCCGTGTCAGCCTCAGCGGCTTCCTCGGCTTTACTGCCGCCCGTGGCTCACAGATCGGCTCCTCGGCAGCCAATGCCTGGGCACTGGGCCCGAGCATCACCTGGGCCGCCTTCGACCTGGGCAGCGTGCGCGCCCGCCTGCGCGGTGCCAAGGCCGATGCCGAAGGGGCGCTGGCCAACTACGAACAGCAGGTGTTGCTGGCCCTGGAAGAATCGGCCAACGCCTTCAGCGACTACGACAAGACCCAGCAGCGACTGTTGTCGCTGATGCGCCAGAGCGACGCCAGCCGCAAGGCGGCGGAACTGGCCTCGATTCGTTATCGGGAGGGTACGGTGGACTACCTGGTGCTGCTCGATGCCGAGCGTGAGCGGCTGAGCGCTGAAGATGCGCAAGCCCAAGGTGAGGTCGAGCTGTACCGCGGCATTGTCTCGATCTACAAGGCCCTGGGTGGCGGCTGGCAACCGGAGACCGTAGCCAGCGCGCGCTGATACACCCCGTTTCAACGACTCCTTTGGTTGGCTCCTCCCCCAGCCGTTTGCCCCGCAGACCTTGGTCCGTGGGGCTTTTTTATGTTTTTTTTGGGGGGGTTCGCCACGACATCATCATTGTCGTCGAGATCGAGCGCCGCGCGGGCGGCGCTCGATTTATGCCCCACCGCAAAACCCGAGGCAGGCGCCACGCAACCCTCACTCGGTTGCATTTACCCCCCGGCTAGCCCAAGCTCTGCCCTTCCCGCCGCCACGGATCGTCCGATGCCCAGACGCAACCGCTACCTGATCGCCCTGCTGCTGTTGATCCTGGTATCGGCCCTGTTCGGCTACCTGTGGCGCGACGACCAGCCAGCCCCGCCAACCCTGCCTGCGCACAGTTACGCCAAGGCCCTGCGCCAGGCCCATGAGGGCCAACCCGGCGCCGCGCGGGTGCTGTACCAACAATTGCAACGCACAGACCTGCCGCCCATCCGCCGTGCGGCCTTGTATGCCGAGTTGCCCAACTACCCTTCGCCCCAGGCATTGAAACTCGCCCGCCAGGACCTGGAGCATGCAGACCCGCTGGTACGCCGTGTGGCCATTGCCGGTATCCGTCGCCTGCTGCCGGCGGCGCAGCGCAGCCTGGTACTCGGCCCGTTGCTGGACGACGACGAGCAAAGCGTACGCTTTGCCGCGGTAGATGCCCTGCTCGGCCTTGACCCGGATGACATCGGCCTGTATTTCGGCCCGTTGCAGGCCGCCCTCGAGCAATACCAGCAAGCCCTGGAGCAACGACCCGAAGATGCGGACGCCCAGGTCCACCTGGCGCGCCTGTACCTGCACGAAAACGACTACACCCTGGCCACCACCGCCCTGCAACGAGCCCTGGCGGTAGCGCCAGACAACCTCGACGCATTGGCTACCAAGGTACGGCTGCTGGAACGCCAGGGCCAGCATGACGCCTCGCGTCAGGTGCTGGGCAAAGCCCTGACGCTGAGTCCCGACTCGGCCTTTCTGCAGTACGAACTGGGGCTCTGGCTGAACCGCCACGAGCAGCGCGAATACGCCTTGCTGGCCTTGTCCCGCGCCGTCGAGCTGGATCCAGACAACGCCGACTACCGCTATACACTGGCAGTCACCCTGCATGAACTGGAACAACTCGACGCCGCGCAAAAGCAACTGGAAACCGTGCTTAGCCGCCAGCCGGCCAATCGTCGGGCACGGGTGTTGCTGATCCAGTACTGGAAGGAAACCGGCCAGTTGCAGAACGTGCAGGTGCTGCTGGCCGAACTGGAGCGTCAGAACCCGGACGATCCCCTGCTGCAACAGGGCCTGTAGGCAACACCCGATAATTTGTTGAACCCTGGGACTGCGCCCAGGGTCCAGTGGATATCGGACCACCCTACAGGAGAATCGTTTTGGCCAGTTCGTTGGCGCTGGACGAGCGTGCCTTGATCCTCGCGCCCCTGCCATTAGCCGCGGATACTGCCCACCTGCTCGCCTCTGCTGGCATCGACAGCGTGTGCGCGGGCGACCTGACCGATCTTCAGGCCTGCCTGGCCCAAGGCGCAGGCCTGGCGATCATTGCCGAGCAAGTGTTCAGACAAGGGCCAAGCGCGTTGCTGCAGGCATTCATCGACCAGCAACCGAGCTGGTCGGACCTGCCCATCTTGCTGCTCGTCCAGGGCAGCCAGGCGGCCATGAGCTCGACCAACCACCCGGTGGGCAACCTGGTACTGCTGGTCGCCCCATTCGAAAACGCCCAACTGCTGAACCTGACCCAGTTCGCCCTGCGCAACCGGCGCCGGCAGTACCTGGCGCGCGATCAGTTGCTTGACCTGCAGCAACGCCTGGACGCCCAGGCCTCGCCTTCCGGCGAAGACCAGGAGCGCAGCGAGTTCGCCCGCCACCAGACGCTCAAGATGGAAGCCATCGGCCATTTGGCCGGGGGTGTCGCTCATGACTTCAACAATCTGCTTACCAGCATTGGGGGCAGCTTCGAGCTGATCGACCGGCGCCTGCGCCAGGGCCGCAGCGATGGCCTGGACAGCGTGCTGCGCCTGGGCCGCGAGGCCGTGTCACGCGCCACCCGCCTGACCCACCGCCTGCTGGCCTTCTCCTCCCGGCAATCGCTGCACAGCCAGCAAGTCGACCTGCACGGCCTGCTCCAGGCAAAGCGCCTGAAGGCCTGCCTGAACCCGACCGTAACCCTGCAAGTGCACATCGCCAAGGGCCTGTGGTCCGTCGAAGCCGATGACCAGCAGCTGCAGGAAGCCCTCGACAACGTGTTGCTCAATGCCTGCGAAGCCATGCCCAATGGCGGCCAGCTGCGTATAGAGGCGAGTAACCAGCACATCGGCACCAGGCAATTCGCCGGTGGCGCCCTGTGCGTCGGTGACTATGTGCGCCTGCGCATCATCGATGACGGCCATGGCATGGCGCAAAGCACGCTGGAGCATGCCTTCGAGCCGTTCTTCAGCACCAAGGCGATCGGCCAGGGCATCGGCCTGGGCCTGTCGATGGTGTACGGCTTCAGCAAGCAGTCCCACGGCCATGTCACCCTGCACAGCCAGATCGGCCAAGGTACCCGAGTGGACCTGTACCTGCCGCGCCATGTCAGCCAGCCCCAGACGCCGGGCAAACCCGCGCAGCCCGCGCAAGGTAACCGGGGCCATCACGTGCTGGTGGTCGAGGACGACCCGCATGTCCGCCAATTGCTGGGCCAGGCCCTGCGCGAGGATGGCTTTGCCTGCCATAATGCCGCCAACGCCAGCGAGGGCCTGGAGGTACTGCGCTCGACACAACCGGTGGATTTGCTGATCAGCGATGTCGGCTTGCCCGGCATGAATGGCCGCCAGTTGGCTGAGATTGCGCGCAACCTGCGCCCCCACTTGCCGGTGCTGTTCATTACTGGCTATGCAGAAACAGCCATGGCCCGCGAAGGATTCCTGGAAGCAGGCATGCACCTGATCTGCAAGCCCTTCGAGCTGAAGCAACTGCAGGCGCAGGTGACGCAAATTCTGGGCAAGCCCTGAACCGCATCACTCCTCGAGCATGCGTAGTGCCTCATCCACAAGGTCCGCCAGCGCGAACGGCTTGTTCATCAATGCCATGCCCGGCTGTTCGAGCAACTGCGCATCGATCGACTGATCCGCGTAGCCGGTGATGAACAGTATCTTCTGCAGCGGGAGCTGCATGCGCATGGCCTTGGCCACCTGACGGCCACTGAAACCACCCGGCAAGCCGATGTCGGTGATCACCAGGTCGAACGGACCGTCATGGCGAAAGTGCTCCAGCGCACTATTGGCGTCGCCCACCTCAGTGACTTCGAAACCACGCTCGGTCAGGTACTCGCGCATGACCGCACGCAAACCGATCTCGTCATCGACCAGTAACAACCGCTCGCCCTGGGCCAGTCGGTGCGAACGCTGCAACAGCTTGGGCTCCGCAGGTACCGGCTCATGGCACCTTGGGAACAGCATGCACACCTTGGTCCCCAAGTCTGGTGTCGACTCGATCCACACGTAGCCCCCCGATTGGCCGACAAAGCCATAGACCATCGAAAGGCCAAGCCCGGACCCACGCCCGACAGGTTTTGTGGTAAAGAACGGCTCAAAGGCCCTGGCAATGTCTACCGCCGACATGCCATGCCCATCATCTTCTACATGCAAAGCCACGTAATCGCCTGGCGGCAGGCCGCTCTCGTCTGGAAAACACGCCGTCAGCCGCCTGTTGACGCTGTGGAGTGTGACAGTACCACGCTCCAGGCATGCCTCACGGGCATTGGCACACAGGTTGATCAAGGCATTTTCAAGCTGGGATACGTCCAGGTTCACTGCCCACGGCGTAACATCCAGCTGCCAGTCCAGGCGCATCTCGGCGCCTAACGTCCTCAGCAGCATGGGTTCGATCAACCTCAGTTGACGGTTGAGGTAAAGCGGTTTGGGGGCCAATGGTTGATAGCGGGAAAACGCCAGCAAGCGATGGGTCAGCTCCATGGCGCGCTGTACGGAGTCACGCGCCACCTCGACATACGCCCCTACCCGCTCCAGCCGTCCTTCCTGCAGGCGCCGTTGCAGCAATTCGAGGCTGCCACCGATACCGGACAGCAAGTTGTTCATTTCATGCCCCATGCCACCGGCCAACTGGCCAACCACCTCCAGACGTTCGTTGTTGCGCATCAGGGCTTCGGATTGGCGAGCAGCCTCTTCACGGTCCTCGGTGATATCCCGGCCAACCGCTGTCAACACGCTGCCATCGAAACGCGCGCTCCAGCGGAACCAGTGGTAATGGCCATCGCGGTGACGCAGGCGGGTCTCCAGTTGCTCGGTGTTGCTGTACTGCAGAAACCCGGACACAGCCACCTGAACTTCGGCGCGATCCGCCGGATGCACCAACTCCAGTACCGACACATCCCGCACCTGCTCTTCGGTCCAGCCCAGAATGCGGTGCCAGGCGGGGTTGGCAGCATGCAACTTCAGTTCACGGCTAACGGTCATCATCGCATCGCGTGACAACTGCCAGAACTGCTCGCGCTCGGCCACGTGCTGTTCTATCTGTCGCTCGAAGCCTTCAGCCTGCTCGCGCCAATGGCGGTACCCCTCAACGCTGGCGGTGGTCTCGATCACCGTGTGCAAACAACCCGCCACGCTGCCCAGCTCATCACGAATCGGCGCATAACCGAACGCACACCACAGCGGTTCGGCGCCTTCGCCGCGGGCGATACGCAGCGGTGGGTCTTCGACAAAACTTGAGCGGCCCTCAAGTGCCTTGAACACCCAAGGCCCCATCGCCGGCCATACATCGCTCCACAGCGCATCGAAGGCCATGCCCAGTGCATCCGGGGCAACCGGCAGCAATGCCCGGTAGGCATCGTTGTGGACCACCCTGAGGTCTGGCCCCCAGACCACGGCACACGGGAACGGTGACAAGTGCATCATGTCGACGGCAATGCGCAACGAAGCCGGCCAGCGCGGCAACGGCCCGAGCGATGTGCGCCCCCAGTCGAACCGTGCAATCCGTTCGCCCATCAGGTCGACCGGTGCCGACACAGACGATTGCAGGATGACCTGCGGCGCAGGTTCGCGCGGCGTACCGTTTGCTGCCACTATCGTGACTCCAGCATGATTCAGGAAAAGGTACGGGCGTCCCTTGGATACCGTTTACGTTAGCACAGCACACGCCACGCAATATGACGTACTTGCGCCTGACAGCTATGCTCATTAGGTTTTCCCTCGGGCCAGGGAGCAACGGCCCATTCAGGTTGCCGACGGGAGCGTGGTCATGAGCAAGAAAATGCTGGTGGTGCTGACCAATACAGCCAAGTATCCGACCCTCAAGCGGGCGACCGGATTGTGGCTGGGGGAAGCCGTGCACTTTGTCGAAAAAGTCGAAAAGGCCGGCTACACGGTCGATTATGTCAGCCCGCTGGGCGGCTATGTACCGGTCGACCCTCACAGCCTGCAAATGGCCCCCGACCTGGACTGGCAATGGTATGACGACAAGCGCTTCATGACCCGCCTGGGCAACACCTTGAGCCCCGGCCAGGTGAAGGCCGAAGAATACAGCGTCATCTACTACACCGGTGGGCACGGCGTAATGTATGACTTTGCCGACAACCAGCCGCTGCAAGAGCTGGCACGCCGGGTCTACGAGAACAAAGGCATTGTCGCAGCGGTCTGCCATGGCGTTGTCGGCCTGCTGAACATCAAGCTCAGCGACAACAGCCTGTTGCTGAAGGACCGCCAGGTGACCGGCTTTTCCAATACCGAGGAAAAGCTCGCCGAACTGGACAAGGTGGTCCCCTTCCTGACGGAAAACGAGCTGGGCGCCCGCGGCGGCAACTACAGCAAGCATGATGACCCGTGGCAACCTTACGTGGTTGCCGACGGTCGGCTGATTACCGGGCAGAACCCCGCCTCCACAGGCCCGCTGGCCGAGAAAGTACTCGCAAAACTCAAGGGCCGCTAGCCCGCCTACGCCGGGCTTCTGGATTTCCCATAACGCGCAGTGCACCCGGCCTACAGCCGGGCGGCCATTGAATACATAGGCTCAGGGTTCACCTGTTCACCACGAACAGTTTCGGACCGGAGAGCGATTGGCCTATGTCGAAAATCATGCACGCCGGGCGCAGCTTGCTGGAACTGCTGCTGCTCATCGCCTTGGGCCTGGTGCCCGTGGTTTCCGGGTTGCTGGTGATGATGTTCCAGCTGGAAAAAAAACTCGCTGAAAACGCAAACATTTCGCTCCAGGAGGCAGTTTTCAGTGTTGATCAGGCGCTGGACCGCTTGCACGAGTCCGCACATCAGGCTCTGCCCCTTGCGGGCAAGCCGTGCAATGACGTCATCGGCACGTTGCAGGACCAGGTGGCCAGCCGCTCTGTGGTGCGTTCGTTGTCCCTGATCAAGGACAACCAAGCCTACTGCGGCACCACATCGGATTCACTGGCTGACGTGTCGGCCTTTGCCCGGTCCGGCCGCCAGGTCGAACTGGCCTACGGCTCAGGGGCTGCATCTAACGAATTGCTGGTCAACTTCTACCTGAGTGGCAACGGCAACGGTGTCGTAGTGACCGCTTATGCCATGCAGCTGCGCAACGAACTGGACGCTTTCCAGGACGGCTTGACGCTGTTGCTGGAGTTTGGCGACCGGTATATCTGGAGCCTTGGAGACAGCCGCGACAGACAACGCCCCTCTCAGTCCGAGTTCACTGAAAGTGCGCTTTCGGACAAATATGGATATCAGGTCAAGGGCGGTTACGCGCAAGGCTATACCGCCCGTGAAGCCCGCCAGTCGATGCTGCAGATCCTGCCATCGCTAATGCTGGTGGGGATCGTGACAGGCTCGATCGTCTATCTGACCCTGTTCAGGGCGCGGACCAACCGGCGTGGTACCGCCGCCGGGCATGCATGACGGCGGCGGCTCTCCTGGGTGGATCAGTCAGTGCTCAGCACACCACGGCGCACCTGGTCGCGTTCGATGGATTCGAACAGGGCCTTGAAGTTGCCCTCGCCAAAGCCGTCATCACCCTTGCGCTGGATGAACTCGAAGAACACCGGGCCGAGCAGGGTCTCGGAGAAAATCTGCAACAGCAGGCGCTTGTCGTCAGGCTGCGATGCACCATCGAGCAGGATGCCACGTGCTTTCAGCTGGTCTACCGGCTCGCCGTGGCCTGGCAGGCGCTCTTCGAGCATTTCGTAGTAAGTTTGCGGCGGTGCAGTCATGAAGCGCATGCCGAAGCCCTTGAGGGCGTCCCAGGTCTTGAGCAGGTCATCGGTCAGGAAGGCCACGTGCTGGATGCCTTCGCCGTTGAACTGCATCAGGAACTCTTCGATCTGCCCGGAGCCCTTGGACGATTCTTCGTTAAGTGGAATGCGGATCATGCCATCCGGTGCGGTCATGGCACGCGAAGTCAGGCCGGTGTACTCACCCTTGATGTCGAAGTAGCGAATTTCGCGGAAGTTGAACAGCTTCTCGTAGAAGCCGGCCCAGTACGACATGCGCCCGCGATAAACGTTGTGGGTGAGGTGGTCGATGATCTTCAGGCCAGCGCCCACCGGGTTGCGGTCCACACCCTCGATGAACTTGAAATCGATATCGTAGATCGAGCTGCCCTCTTCGAAACGGTCGATCAGGTACAGCGGCGCACCGCCGATACCCTTGATCGCCGGCAGGCGCAGCTCCATCGGGCCGGTTTCGATTTCCACCGGCTGGGCGCCCAGTTCCAGGGCACGAGCATAGGCCTCATGGGCATTGCGCACGCGGAACGCCATACCGCATACCGACGGGCCGTGTTCGGCAGCGAAGTACGAGGCGATGCTCTTGGGTTCGTTGTTCAGGATCAGGTTGATGTCACCCTGACGATACAGGTGCACATCCTTCGAGCGGTGGGTAGCCACCTTGGTGAAACCCAGCATCTGGAATACCGGCTCGAGTACGCCAGGGGTCGGCGAAGCCAGTTCGATGAATTCAAAGCCCATCAGGCCCATTGGGTTGTCGAAGATATCAGCCATGTTCGTGTCCTCATCTGCAGCGAAAAATTATTGATTGCGTGGGATGTGGAACGGAAACGGCGGTGAGCACGGGATACCCCGCACGCTGCGGGCGAGGAAATCACCTATTATCAGCTTGAACCCATGGTATGTCATATGGACCCATTCTCGGCGGGCTTGATCCTTCGGCATCGAAGGACCTTATTGTTGTATTCGTAAATCGATTCTACATTGCGTAAAATGGTTTGTCGCGCTTTAGTTGCTCACAGGTTCCGACAAGCGGCTATCCTCTCGTAATCCTTCCTACAGATCAGGTCAGCATGCCCCTTTCCGTCAAACGCCGCGCCGGCCTCGGCTGGCGCACCCTGTTGCCCTGGGTCGTCGGCGTGCTGCCGGTGGCGTGCGGCCTGGCCGTGATGAACTGGCAGATCGAGCGCGAAATGCAGGCCAGCAGCCAGGCCACCACCCGCCAGGTGGTGGAGCATGTCGAACGCATTCTCGACAACCTGTCCAGCGCTGCCAATGCCCTGCTGCCGCTTGCCGGCAGCCCGTGCGACGAGGCCCAGCTCATGCTGCGCGCCCAGGTCACGCGCAACGCCTTCGTGCGCTCGACCAACCTGTTCCGGCACAACGCCCTTTATTGTACCTCGCTGTTCGGCGCATTCGACGAGCCGGTCAACCCCGTCGACTACACCGACGGCAAGCTGTGGCTGATGGACGGCAACTCGGTCACCCCCGGCCACCCGCTGCTGGTGTACAGGGCCAGCGACGGTGACCGCGGCGCGATCAGCACCGTGGATGGCGACCACCTCTTGACGGCACTGCGCCTGATCGGCCCCGATGAAGACCTGCAGATCCGCGTGGGTGACGCCTGGATGGGCAAGGATGGCATCGTGCACAAGGGTGTGCCACCCGCAGCGGCCAGCGCGAATGTGCTGCTGGGTTCGACGCGTTACCCGTTCAGCGTGCATGGCGGCTATGGCAGCGACCAGCAGGGGCTGCTGTGGCGTACCCACTACCCCGCCCTGTTCGGCTTGCTGCTGATACTGGGCACGGTGGCCGCCCTGGTGTGCCGCTGGCAGGTTCGTCGCGCCACCTCGCCGCGCGCCGAACTGCAACGGGCCCTGGAGGCCGACGAGTTCCTGCCGTATTTCCAGCCTGTGGTGCGCAAGGGCGATTACCGCTGGGCCGGCGCCGAAGTGCTGATGCGCTGGAACCACCCGCGCGAGGGCCTGGTACGGCCCGACCTGTTCATCCCCTATGCCGAGCACAGCGGGCAGATCGTCGCCATGACCCGCGCACTGATGATGCACACCGCGCAGAACCTGGCGCCATATGCCGGGCTGCTGGAGGACGGCTTCCATATCGGCGTCAATATCACCGCCGACCACTGCCGCGACTTCAGCCTGCTGGACGACTGCCGCACTTTCCTCCAGCACTTCCCGCCAGGCCGGGTGGTGCTGACCCTGGAGTTGACCGAGCGCAAGCTGATCGAGGCCACGCCGGTAGCCCTGGAACTTTTCGAGAAGCTGAATGCCATGGGCGTGAAGATCGCCCTCGACGACTTCGGCACCGGCCAGTCAAGCCTCAACTACCTGCGCCAGTTCAAGGTCGACTACCTGAAGATCGACCAAAGCTTCGTCGCCATGATCGGTGGCGACGCGTTGTCGGTGCATATCCTCGAGACCATCATCGAGCTGTCCGCCAAGCTGGGACTGGGCATCGTTGCCGAGGGCGTGGAAACCGAGGCCCAGCGCGACTATCTGGCCCGCCACGAGGTGGATTTCCAGCAAGGCTACCTGTTCGCCAGGCCCATGCCGGCCGCCCAGTTCCTCGAGGCATTGGCCGCACGCCCGGCTGCGTCGCGGTTGCCGCAAGCCGCGCCCCCTGAGATCATGCGCGGCTGATCCACCCGCTCAATTCCCTATTCGAGGCATTCGTGTCAAAAGGCATTCTTTCGTCGGTCATGGCATCCTGTCTGTTCGCCGTGATGTACTTCTATACCTCTCTGCTCACGCCACTCGATGGCGAAGAGATCTTTGGCTGGCGCACCCTGTTGACACTGCCCTGTCTGACCCTGTTCATGCTTGTCTCGAAAGACTGGAAACGGGTGGGCGAGCTGCTCGCCCGGGTAAGACGCACACCGCTGCTGTTGCTGGGCATGGTCGGCACATCGTGGCTGATGGGCGTGCAGCTGTGGCTGTTTCTCTGGGCCCCCTTGCACGGGCGTAGCCTGGAAGTGTCGATGGGTTACTTCCTGCTGCCGCTGGCCATGGTCCTGACCGGGCGGCTGGTGTATGGCGAGCGCCTGTCACGCCTGCAGAAGGTGGCCGTGGCCTGCGCCGCGCTGGGCGTGGGCCACGAGCTGTACCAGCATGGCAGTTTCGCCTGGGAAACCCTGGTGGTGACGATCGGCTACCCGATCTACTTCGTGTTGCGCAAGCGCTGCCGCACCGACCACCTGGGTGGCCTGTGGTGCGACATGTGCCTGCTGTTGCCGTGGGCGTTGTACTTCGTGATCCAGGGCCCGCTTTCCCCAGCCGATCTGCAGGCACACCCGGGGCTGTATGCGTTGATCCCCATTCTCGGGGCGATCAGCGCCTCGGCCCTGATCGCCTACGTGCTGGCTAGCCGCCTGCTGCCGTTCAGCCTGTTCGGCCTGCTCAGCTATGTAGAACCGGTGCTGCTGGTGGGCGTGGCGCTGCTGCTGGGTGAAACCATCGGCCCGGATCAGTGGCTGACCTACCTGCCGATCTGGGCCGCGGTACTGGTGCTGGTGATCGAGGGCTTCAAGCACCTGCTGCGTCAACGTCGCCGGTCGGTGTAAGCCGAACCTGACGCACCCGCCGCTCCTCGACCGCCTCCACGGTCAGCGTCCAGCCATTCCAGGCCAGGCGGTCGCCGACCATGGGCAAGCGGTCGAGCAGGCTCATCACCAGGCCCGCGAGGGTCTGGTAGTCCTCGGTGGCGCGGGCGCTGAAGCCGGTACGCGCCTGCACCTGGCTCAGGTTCACCGCACCGCTGACCACAAAACCTTCGCCTTCCTGGACGATGCCCGGGCCTTCGACTTCGCTGGCATCCGGCAGCTCTCCGGCAATCGACTCGAGAATATCGGTCATGGTCAGCAGGCCGGTGAAGTCACCAAATTCGTTGACTACGAAGGCGATGTGCGTCGACTGATCACGCATCTGCTCCAGGGCGTTGAGGATACTGAAACTCTCCAGCAGGTTCAGCGGCACCCGGGCCATACCCTCCAGATCGGGCTGGCTGCCCGACAACAGTTCCTTGAGCAGCTCCTTCTTGTGCACGAAACCCAGTGGCTCGTCCACGCGGCCATCGCGGATCAACGGCAGGCGCGAGTACGGCGAATTGGCCAGGGCCTGTGCAATGACGTCGGCCGGCTGCGCCAGGTCGATCACGTCGACTTCGGTGCGGGTGGTCATCACCGTTCGGATCGGTCGCTCGGCCAGGTTCAGCACGCCACTGATCATCACCCGTTCGCGGCGGTCGAACAGCACCTGCTCTTCACCGCCTTCTACCAGGTCGGCGATCTCCTCGCCCACCTCATCAGCCTCGACCCGGCGGCCACCCAGCAGGCGCAGCACGGCATGCGCGGTACGCTCACGCAGCGGTCGGTGCTGCTGCAGGCTGCGCTTGCGGCGTGCACGGGCCAGCTGGTTGAACAGCTCGATCAGGATCGAGAAGCCGATGGCCGCGTACAGGTAACCTTTCGGGATATGGAAGCCCAGGCCTTCGGCAGTCAGGCTGAAGCCGATCATCATCAGGAAGCCCAGGCACAGCATGATCACCGTGGGGTGGGCATTGACGAAGCGGGTCAGCGGCTTGCTGGCAACGATCATGATGCCGATCGAGAAGATCACCGCGATCATCATCACCGACAATTGCTCTACCATGCCCACCGCAGTGATCACCGCGTCCAGCGAGAACACCGCATCGAGCACCACGATCTGCGCGACGATCGGCCAGAACGCTGCATGGCGCACCACACCGCTGGCCTGGGTCACATGGCCTTCCAGGCGTTCATGCAACTCCATGGTGGCCTTGAACAGCAGGAACACGCCACCAAACAGCATGATCAGGTCACGGCCCGAGAAACTCTTGTCGAACACCTCGAACAACGGCGCAGTCAGGGTGACCATCCACGAGATACTGGCCAACAGGCCCAGGCGCATGATCAACGCCAGGCTCAGGCCAATGACCCGCGCGCGGTCACGCTGATGTGGCGGTAGCTTGTCGGCCAGAATGGCGATGAACACCAGGTTGTCGATACCCAGCACCAGCTCGAGGACGATAAGCGTCAACAGGCCCAGCCAGGCCGTTGGGTCGGCTAGCCATTCCATTAGCAGGTACTCACGAGGGCAGCGTCACGAGGACAGAAGAAGGAAGGCCTTAAAGGCCGGGGACTGGGGGGCTCCGCGAAGGTGCTCATATAGACCTTGATAGCAAATAGGAAGAATGATCCTACAAGCGCTGCGGCATTCTCTGATAGCGCAAAACTATTACAAAACCTGTAACAACGCCTCCAGAGCCACGCTCTCATAGAACTGCACATAACTCATTGAATTAGCAGGGACCCTGTGGGAGCGGCTTTAGCCGCGAACACCGGCGCAGCCGGTGCCATGCACCGCGTTGGATTCTTCGCGGCTAAAGCCGC
>PJTT01000180.1_pt1 | contig 97367 bp, 78 predicted proteins | sample 1512261 | NCBI WGS metagenome assembly PJTT01 (sample SAMN08177685, study PRJNA422409) | Soil metagenome, whole genome shotgun sequencing project. | isolation source: Soil (2) enriched on wood chips | place: USA: Madison | collected 2015-01-15 | reverse complement strand
TTGGTTGTAAATTTTTTACCAAAAGCTATTCCATTCATTCCCTTGAACATACTAACTAATTTAGCTACAAATATACTAAAATAATTAGTATGCGAATGAGGTACTTAATCCTATTATCAAATTTTCAAATTGCAACTGTAAAGTTATTAAAAACAGCATTTACAATATAGCATTTGCCTCCTTAGTTTTAGCAATTAAGGAGGGGTAGCTGGTAAACCGGTGTAATTTTAACAAAAACTAATCTTCAAAAATTTCACCTTGTTCATTATCGGCACGGTCGCGGTTGTACACAACAACAGCTACCTGCCATTCCATTAAGTAGTAATGCATGGTTATTTCCACCTTTAGTTTGTCGGCATCTTCACCATCTGGCGATAATGAAAAAATAGTAGCCGCAAATTTTTTGTCTTCTGTTGGCGCCAGGTAAGTGCCTTTTAAGCGGTGGGTAGCATTGTAAAAAAGTATAGCCTTATTGTTTAACTGACTGTACAACTCCCGATACTTTTTTTGTGCTACACTAAAATCTTCGGTAGTAAGCATATGAACCTTCCAGGTAAACACCGGTTTTTTGCCACTATCAAAATTTGTAATGGCGCAGCCTTCGGCACCAACCGGTACTGTTTTACAGTTGTAATGATTGCCAATAGAAGCATCATTAATTTTTTCGCCAATAATATTTACAAAGTGATTGGGCAGGTCGGTAATAACCTTTTGAATATCGCCAACTAAACTGTTGCCTTTTAGTAAACCAAGCTTGGGTTGGGCATAACTTGTAATAACTACATTGCAGGTAATAACCAGCATTAATAAACGCAGAACGTAATTCATAAAAAATTGGATGTAAGTGTTAGTAGGCCGCAAAATAAAAAAAATGTACGAATAACACATACTAGTTGCGTTTGTTTTGCGTTATCATCGTATAAACCCTATTTGTTGTATGAAAAATAAACGATTATCCTTTTACCACGAAGAAGCAAAAATTTACAAACGCTTATACAGACCCAGTTTAAATCTGTTTGGCTTAATGAAATATGTTACCGGTTTTTTACTAAGCGGTATATATGTAAAAAGCAATAACAGTTCTAAAAAGTAAAACCGCATTATCTTACTAACCCAATATAGTGCTACGCTTACCATTAGGTAAGCGTTTTTTGTTTTTAGTAAATGCTAATTAAAAATTTAAAAGTAAAAATTAAAAACGTTTTACTACCATTAGGAGTTTTGCATAATGCCCAATGGAATTAGAGAACAATGAACGGTTAGTATTGCAAGGGACAATCAATCAAGGCACAAAAGCTGGGTAACAAAATCAATTTGTATAAATAAAATTTTATTCAATTTAAGGATACTAAAGCCCCTCCTTCGGAGGGGTTTGGGTAAGCCTTTTGAAATAGTAGTATCTTGGCCAAAATTTTGGTTATGGCAATTGCGAAAAAAGTAGTGGTGTTTTTGTTTTTTGTGGCTTTATCTACAGCGTTGCTGTCGTTCCTATTGCCGGCACAGCAAAAAATTGAAAGATCAATTACCATTAATGCACCCATTGCCGAAGTGTATAAAAACATCAGCAGTTTAAAGCAGTTTAATAGTTGGTCGGTATGGAACCAGAACGACTCCAGCATTAAAAATACTTACGGTGAAAAAGATGGCTTGGTAGGTGCAAAAGCTACATGGGATGGGGATGCGGACGTTTCGGGAAAAGGCGAGATGGAAATCATTTCATTGACTGAAAATAAAGAGTCGGTTTTTAAAATACTTTTTGTTGAACCTAAAAAAATAGAAGCAACATCTACCATTACACTGGAAGAAAAAAATAACCAAACCATTGTTACATGGGTATTTACAGTTCCTACACCTCGTCCGTGGAATATATCGAACCTGTTTTTTAAGTTAGATAAACAAATGGGTAACGATTTTGAAGAAGGTTTGAGCAACTTAAAAAAACTTACAGAGCCGCTTGCACCACAAACGGCTATTGCTACAATAAATGCTGTGGAACAGATAAACTTTCCCGCAACATTGTATGCAGGCATGCGACAAAAGTTGGGTTGGAACGAAATACCACAGTTCTTAAACAGTCATTTTAACCATATAAACGGGGTGTTAAGTAATATTAAAGTAGCAGGAATTGGCTATGCCGGATTGTTTTATGAATGGGATAATAAAACACAAACTACAGATATGGCGGCTGCAATTGCGATTGCGGAGAACACTGCATTAGAACCGCAATTGTCCATAAAGCCTATTACAATAGAGGCGTCTAAAGCCATCAGCATTGACCTTTTAGGCGATAATACTAAAACCGAAGCTGCTTACGAAACACTGGAACGCTTTTTAAAAGAGAATAAATTAACCAAAAAACAACCGGTGATTGAACAGTACTTAACCGACCCTGCTATTGTAAAAGATACTGCGCAATGGCGCACCAAAATTATATTTCTGGTAGAATAATACACAGCAAGCAGCAATCGCTCAACATAATGGTCTTTTAATTACTACCAAAATGTTGTAATTTCAATAGCCATGCATGGGCGCTATTATTGGTACTGTGCATTATATTGAATTAGAGGGTTTTTGTAAACCATCAAATTGCTGCTGTATGCCATTACCTTTTTTATCCCGGAAAAAAACTGCCCATGCAGTTATTACACTATTTATTTTTTTATTGCAGGGCCAATTAGCCTTTGCTCAGGAAGAATTTATAGAACCGCCCAGCCGCTTTATTACCCGTGTACCCATTACGTTGTTTACTGGAGGTGTAATTGTAATGCATGCTCGTTTAGATAATAACCCAGATACATTGAGTTTTATTTTAGATACGGGTAGTAGTGGTATTTCACTTGACTCTACCACAGCATCTTTTTTAAACCTTACACCAACCGAGCCGCAAAAAACAATAAGGGGTATTGCCGGTTTAAAAAGAGTAGGTATGTTGCACGACCGTACTTTACGCTTGCCCGGTTTATCTGTAGATAGTCTTGATTTTCATGTAAATGATTATCAAACATTAACCTCTGTGTACGGCGAAAGAATTGACGGCATTATTGGATTTTCTTTATTAAGCCGCTACATTTTTAAAATTAATTACGACAGTGCTTATATAGATATCTGCACACGTGGCAGTATTAAATACCCTAAAGGCGGCTACCTTTTCAGGCCGTTTATAAATACGCTACCTATACAAGCAGCTACGGTTAAAGATAGCCGCACAGTACAATCAAGGTTTTTATATGATATTGGTGCCGGGTTATGTGTACTTTTTTCTAAAGACTTTATTGAGGACAGTGCTTTTTTAAAAAAGAAACGTAAAACTTTTGCCAAACAAGCCGAAGGGTTGGGTGGTAAAATTGATATGCATATTACTGTTTTAAAAGAGTTCCGGCTTGGGCCATATAAATTTAAAAAAGTGCCGGTTAATATTTTTGAGGATGAGTTTAATGTAACCAGCTACCCAAGCATGGGCGGTTTAATTGGAAACGATTTATTACGCAGGTTTAACTGCATTATTAATTATGCAAAAAGAGAGTTTCATTTAAAGCCCAATACACATTTTAACGAAAGCTTTGACTATGCTTATTCGGGGCTTGAAATGTACATGGTAGATGGGCATATTGAAATTGCTGAGGTAGCTAAAGACTCACCTGCCCAAAAAGCAGGACTAAAAATTGGTGATGCAGTTGTAGCCATTGGCACCGATTTTTCGCAAAACCTGAACCGTTATAAAATAGCCATGCAAGTGCCCAAGCAAAAAGTAAAAATGATTATTAGGCGTAACGGTATTTTGCAGGATGTAACTATTAATGTAAAGTCGGTTTTATAATTACAATAAAAAACCCCGACAGTTAGAAAACTTCGGGGGATTATTATTAACACATGAGAAAGATTTACAAATTCGCTGTCTTTATTTTACGTGGAATTTTTACATCAATTGTTTGAGATTTACCATTGCGTTTTACTTTCATTTTTACCGAAGTTTTGTCCTTAACATCACGCAAAATTTTGCTTATTTCGTCAGTGCTGTTAACTTCTTTATCATCTACGCTGGTAACAATATCATCAACCTTAACACCGGCTTTAGCAGCACTGCCATCATCCGTCAGGCTAATTACTTTAACACCTACACCATCATCAGTATCCTGTACCGATATACCAAATTTTGGCGTTGCACTAGCTCTTACCCTTACTCCGTAATTACGTGGTGTTGCTAACCTGTCACCAGAGAAAGTTTCACCCAAAATATTTTCAAGCTCTATACCTTCCATATTAAACTGGCCGGGTGTAAAATTATAAGTGCTGGTTAAGCCAGACCATTTTTTAAGTTCGGCAGTTAACTTCTGCTCTTTCTTGTCGCGTAATAAATGTACCGTTACTTTATCACCCGGTTTTTTTGTTTTAATAATTTCGCTTAATGCATCCGGCTCAGTAACTTTTTTATCATCAATTTTGGTAATAATATCACCTTCTTTAATGCCGGCAATGGCTGCTGCGCTTTCTTTGGTAATGCTTAATACTTTTGCTCCTTGCTCTGTTTTATCGGTTGTTACACCCAACATAGCTTTGTTGGAATAATCATTAAACAAGTTGTAACCGCTAAAATTATTGGTACCATAACCAAATACCGAAACATCTTTGTTTCTATGCACACGTACTTTGCCCGACTCAAAGTTTTCAACGGGTTTACCGTTAACCGTTACTTTATCGCCATCAACTTCTACAACAACTTTTTCTTTGTTGTCTGCATCAAACGAAATAGTAACCTGTTCTTTCGATTTTTTTGCGGGCTTACCATTTATAATCACATCTTCTACTTGTTGTGCATAAAGCGATGCGCCGCCCAACAGGCAAACACCAAGTGCCAAAGCCGATAATTTTTTCAGTTGCATATAATGTAAATTTTTTAAGTACGTTATTCTTCGTACATCAAATATAGGAAGATTTATTTGTTTACGAAATATTTCGGAGTTCAAACTGTTTTTTGGCATTTTGTTAACTTTTAAAACGGACGGTTAATTTTTTATGGGGTGCCCCTGCGGGTCGGGCTGTACGCTGTATCTTTTGCCCCACGCTGCCATTGGCCGATGCTGCGCAAAAGGATGCCGCTTCCATCCCTCACCCTTTTGCAATTGACAGTTGACAATTGAAAATTCACAATTTGCTTTTACAGCGTAATGATGCGTGTGCCACGCAACATTTTTTACCACAGAGTTAAAGGAGTTTGGTCACAGAGGTACACGGAGTTTTTTGTTTTAAAGTTGCTCCTCTGTGTTACTCGGTGTAAACCCTCTGCGTTACTTTGTGGTTAATTATTGCACTTACTTATTTAAAACCATAACCAGTAAAACACGATGATGATTAGCGATATGCTGTTGAACGGAGCGTCGCAAGGGACGATCAATCAGGGAACAAAAGCTGATAACAAAAAAATAAGTATTGAGTATATAGTATTTAGTATAAAGAAGGAAACTCTGCTTGCTCACGACAACATTGAACTTTTGAACATTGAACCTTCGAACTTTCCTTTACATTAATCTTCTTTCAATTTCTGAAAAGGCCTTTTCATTAAGGCTATAAAATCCTCATCTTTTTCGTTGGGGTAATATTTATCTAATCCGTATTTTATTTTTTTAGGGTCAAGTGTGGTAAAGGTTTTAAACAGCCGATCCCAGATGGAGAACACCGCACCATAATTACTATCCGTGTAAGGTTGCACCCAATGGTGGTGCACTTTATGCATATTGGGCGACACCAATACATAACTCAAGACTTTATCTAACCGCTTAGGTAAACTAATATTGGCATGTGTAAAAGCAGTAGCCAGTACCACCAGTGTTTGGTAAATCATAACGCTGTACATAGGAGCACCGGAAATAAAAATTAACAGTAGGAAAAATATACCACGCAACAAACTATCGCCGGGGTGATGGCGCAGGCCGGTGGTAACATCTACATTATTATCGCTATGGTGTATTAAATGAAAACGCCACAACACCGGCACTTTATGCATAACCAAATGCACCAGCCAGCTACTAAAATCTAAAGCCAGTACGCCAATAATAATAGCACCTAAAATATTGGCATTAAACCAATACACCATACCAAAGTTTTGTGTGCGGCACCAATCGGACAACATAACAATAAGTATGGCTAAAAAAGTATGTATAATTAAATGAATAACGGTAAAGCCAAAGTTTACTGCTGCATGGCGCAGCTTAGTTTTTTTGTACTGTAATTGCAACAAGGGAATAGCACCTTCAATAATCCAGAATAGCAACAGGCCGCCAACTAAAATGGCCATCCTTTGTAAGGGGCGTTGTTCCAGCGTTGAAAAATAATCGATAATAGTATCCCACATGGCATATAAAAATGAATAGTTAAGATACTAATAATAATGGATAAAATACGCTTACAGGTAGACGAAGGGCTTTGTACAATCTGCTAAAACCCTTTACCGACAATGGTTTTAAGCTTACCGTTTAAATAATTTTTTAAAAAAACAGGGGAGTGGCGGAAGGTTTTAAAAAAACATACGTCTAATTTCGTACTAATTGTCACCAAACATTATGAGAAAACTTTTATCGCTGCTCTTGTTGAGCTTAACTACCACCCTGTACCTGCATGCACAAAAAGCCGATGGTAGCATTACCGGAAAATTAATTGACAGCACTACCAAACAAGGTATTGCCGATGCAACTATCACTTTATTATCGGCTGCCGACTCCAGCCTGGTAACCTTTACCCTTAGCAATAAAGAAGGTGTTTTTAATTTTAAAGGCCTGGCTGTTAAAGCCTATCGGGTTATTATTTCGCACCAATCATATTTAGAAACTAAAAAAACAGTTATCCTTACCGAGGAAAATAAAACAATAGATGTAGGAACTATACAACCACTTAACGACGCTAAGTTGTTAAACGAAGTAGTTATTACCAGCGAAGCACCTATTGTGGTAAAAGGCGATACTACACAGTTTAATGCCAGCGCATTTAAAACAGTGCCTAACGCAACAGTAGAAGATTTATTAAAAAAACTACCCGGTGTACAGGTAGATAAAGATGGTAACATAAAAGCACAAGGTGAGGATATACAAAAAGTATATGTGGATGGAAAAGAGTTTTTTGGTACCGACCCTAAACTGGCTACCAAAAACTTAACGGCCGATATGGTGGAGAGCATACAAGTGTATGATGATATGAGCGACCAGGCCAAGTTTACCAAAATTGAAGATGGCAGCCGTGCTAAAACCATCAACATTAAATTAAAGAAAGACCGTAATAAAGGTGTGTTTGCCCGTGCCTTGGCCGGTTATGGCGATAGAGGTACATACAAAGGAAATTTAAGCGCCAACTATTTCTCCGGCCCACGCCGTATATCAGGTTTATTAAACGTAAACAATATTAACGAAACAGGTTTTTCTTTCAGCGATGTAATCAGCACCATGGGCGGCTTTAGTGGCTTTGGCGGTGGTGGCGGTGGTGGAATGGGCGGCGGCGGTATGCAAATGGTTTCTGTTCGTGGCGGCGGCGGTGGTATGATGGGCGGCTTTGGTGGTGGCGGTGGTGCCACAGGCATTACCCGTTCTTTATCAACAGGCTTAAACTATAGCGATGAGTGGAGCAAAAAAGTAAAAATAACCGGTAGTTATTTTTTCTCAAACAGTAATGCCGAGCAGGAACAAAGTACTTTACGTCAAAGCACTTTTCCTAACGACTCCAGCGCTAGTTTAGACAGGCAAGTACGATCTAACAATATTAACCAGAATCATCGTTTTAATATTCGTTTCGAGGCACAGTTAGATTCTATGACCTCTATTTTGTACACACCTAGTTTAACCTTTCAACATTCGGAAAATGAAAATATCGACACCTCATTTACCAATGTAAAAAAAGGGTTGGCTAATGCATATGTAGGGCAAACCGGTAACCGCGAAAACACCAATGAGCGTGATGGTTATAACTGGAACAATAATTTATTACTACGTAAACGATTTAAAAAAACCGGACGTACCTTAACCTTAGGTTGGTCAAACACCTGGGGTAATAGTAACTCCAACGGGTTCTTATTATCCGATAACTTGTTTTACAATGCAGCCGGTGATTTAACCCGTAGCATATCGCAACACCAGCAGGATAAACAAAGCAACAAAACAAATAACAATGTATTAAGTGCATCGTACACCGAACCATTGGCTTTAAATAAATTGTTAGAGATTAACTACGCTTATACCAATAACAAAAACAACTCGGAAAAAGAGACTTATAATTTTAATCCGCTAAACGATAAGTTTGACGATCCTAATTTATTGTTGACCAATAATTTTGAAAACAGGTTTACGGCACACCGTGTTGGTACTAATTTCCGTGTACAAAATCCAAAGTATAATTATCAAATTGGTATTGGTGTACAGCAGTCTACTTTAACCAGCGATAGTTATCAGGCAATTACTGCAAAAGATTCTACCAGCAAAGCCAGTTACGTAAACTTTTTTCCTACAGCCAGTTTTAATTTTACACCGGCACGTAGTAAAAACCTGCGCTTCTCTTACAACGGCCGTACCAACCAGCCAACTATTACACAGTTGCAAAACGTACCCGATGTAACCGATCCGTTAAACATACGCACCGGTAATCCTGATTTGGAGCAGGAGTTTAACCACAACTTTACCGTAGGCTACAACAGCTTTAATATTTTAAACTTTAAGTTTTTAGCGGCCAACATTACTTTAAATACAACAGCTAATAAAATTGTAAACAGTATTGACTCTATGGGTCAGGGTGTGCAAATTTCTCGCCCCGTAAATATGGATGGTTATACCCGTGCATTCTCCTTTGTAACATTGGGCTTGCCATTTAAAAATCCTGATTGGAAAGGCTCTAGTGTAAACCTTACCAACAACCTGAGCTACCTGCGTGATGTTACTTTGTTGTACAAACAAAAAAACATTGGACAAACATTTTCGGCCACACAAGGCGTGGGAGTAAACATTAGTAAAAACAAATTAAACCTTGGTTTAAATGCCAATGTTACATACACCAGTATTAATTATTCGGTTAATAAAATGTTGAACGAAAATTATTTCACACAAACCTATAGCACCGATGTTAGTTATACTTTGCCTGCTAACTTTATTATAGCAACTGATTTTGATTATATACTAAACACCGGTCGTGCCGAAGGGTTTAACCAGGCCATTCCATTATGGAACGCCAGTGTAGCCAAACAAATATTTAAGAAAAAGAATGGCGAAATAAAATTCTCGGTACGTGACTTATTAAACCAAAACCAAAGTATACAACGTACCAATGGCGATAACTATATTCAGGACATTCGCAGCATGGTATTACGTCGTTATTTTATGGTTAGTTTCTTATTTAGCATTAACCGCATGAGCGGCAGCAGACAACCATCGCAAGGCATGCCAATGCCACCAAGTATGAACCGTATGATGGATAGAAATATCAGGTTTAACTAGTGGTGAATAAATAGGAATTTGTCAGGCTGAGCTTGACGAAGCCCGATGAAAAGCGTATATATAATAGCTAATTAGCAGTAATGTTAGTTAGCTATTTTTTTGTTACCAGCTGCAGTGCTACTATCACCGTCTGTTGTGTCACTCACTTGTACTTTCGGTAATGCTATTGGGCATCAGGCAAGTAGCTTTGTTTTTACATTAATGGGTCATTTGCAAATGTTTTTTATTAATTTTAGAACTATGCATATTTTAGTAAACCCATTTACAACCTTTAATTCTATAATATGACCTTTGCTAACCATTGTAAAATAGTATTAGTATGTATTACAGTATTGCTTTTAAATAAAACCTACTCTCAAACATTTGAAATTAATGGCAAACTGGAAGATGTAACAGATATTACAATTGCTACACTTGGATATTTCGATATTGATAAAAACGATAATAAAACTGATACTGCAACAGTAAAAGATCAAGCGTTTAGATTTAGTGGAAAAGTAATAGGCGCTTGCTATTCTTATATAAATTTTTTTAATAAAAAAGGTGAGGCATTAAAAGGGTATAGTTTAATTATTGAACCAGGTAACATAAATATTTTATTAAAAGGTGCTATGTCAGATAAAATTAATGTCACAGGTTCTGCTGCGCATCAGGAATATGAAAAATTTGAAGAAACTACCAGCTATGAAAAGGCAGAGTTTAGGAAAATTTCTGACTCAATTAGAATAATTGACAACCTGTTAATTAATGCAGCAATTGATGCAAATAGTGCTCAAAAAATGAGAACTGAGGTTAGCCGAAAAACTCCTGAATTATATACATCTGAACTTCAAAAGAAAATTAGTTACATTAAAAACAACCTTGAATCCTATGTAAGTCTGATAGATCTTCCCTATTTAATAGCAAGGGTTCCGGAAGACAGTCTTGATACTTGGTACACATCTATATCAAACAAACTGAAAGAAGGAAATGCCGATAAATATTTTTTAAAAAAGTATTTAAGATACAGAAAAGCAATAGCTGCAGAATACCCATTTGATAAACTAAAAATACAAGAGCCGGCTCCTCCATTTGCCATCTATAAAAACTCAAAAAAAGATTCACTTGATGTAAAAGACTTTGCCGGTAAAGTTGTGGTACTTGAATTATGGGGCATTACTTGTGTACCTTGTTTGTACAGTAATCTGGCATTAGAAAAAATACGCAGCAAATATAGTGATGAGCAAATACAAATAATTTCACTGGCTAAAACATTTCCGGGTGACATGCCTGCAATACGTAACTATATTAAAAAAAATAAATTTAACAAGTGGATTCATGTTGTTTTAAATAATGATGCAAACGAAAACTTAGAATCTTTACTGGAAGGTAATTTTTCAAACTATATAGGATTGGGTATACCCAAAACTATTGTAATTGACCAGCAAGGAAAACTGGTTTATAAAAGCGATGATTATTCTGAGGATCAAATGGCACAGCTTGAAAAATTAATAGGGGGCCTAATTAAGTAAGTGATAACTTGACATAATATTCTACTAACTGATAGTTCGCATATATTAACATTAATATTTGTAAGCGTTAGTAAGCCAAGTATATAACAGTCACAAATTATTTAAAAAAAATTATGGAAATAACATATAAATGCATCCCCAAAATAAAGGCTACTGCTCAACTTTTCTTAAATAATCAATTTTAACCAATTTATAAGCCGCTAAAGCAAACTATCCCCAAACTTTAATTTAAAATATGACTTTGAGCAACCTTAATTTAGAAGTTAAAAAAAAATGTTTCTTATTGATTTGTATTTTAGTTGGGTGTGTAACATTTGCTCAAAATCACAATGCTATTTCTTGTGAAAAGTTTAAAATTAATCTACAAATAATAAACGCCGATACGGGTTTGATTAAGTTAAACTATTTTGGTTGCGACGGTAATGGAAAAACGATAAATGCGCAATTGAATAAAGGACAAATATCTTTTGAGGGAAAAGTAAACAGGGCGACACAAGCATTATTGATGTTAGACCCCAATGAACAAGATTTAGACGCTCCCTCGATGCTGCGTATTATTTTAGAACCCGGTGAAACTAATATTAGCTGTACGTTTAATCCAAATAAAAAAGAAGTCTTAAATCTGAATATTACCGGTTCTATATCACAAAATGAAAAACAAACTTGGGAACAAGATAATGCTGTAGCCTTAAAAGCAAGACAATTTGACACAATAACAAAGTTGGTAGCAAAATATGTATCAAAACATCCCGATTCTTATTTTAGTGCGTATTTGTTAGACCTATACCAAAACAAGTTCATTATTGACAGTTTGATTGGCTATTATGGTCAACTAAATTATGCAGCTCAAAACTCTAGTTTTGGACAATCGGTTTTAGATTATCTTTTTGCGAAAGGAGGAACAACCTTTCGTGATAAGTTTGATTACAATAATTTAAACAATCGGCTTAAAAATATAAACGGGTTATTTGATGTAACACTTAAAGATAAACTTGATAACGATGTTAACCTTTCAGTTTTTAAAGGCAAGCCCTCACTCCTTTTTTTCTGGGGTAGTTGGTGTGTGCCTTGTCATAGAGTAGCTCCGTTTTTAGATTCAGTTAAAAGAAAAATACCGAAAGATGCAGTGAATATTATATCAATATCTTTAAACACAAACAACACAGAGTGGCTGAACTCGCTTGAGAAACATCATATTCCGGGGACAAACCTGATTGATAAAGACAATATACTTCGTATGTATTATGGCTTTCTTGCTGTTCCGCATATTGTTGTTGTTGATGCAAAGGGAATGGCCGTAAACAAAAATGCACCAAGTCCGGATGATCCGGAGTTAATTGTTTTACTTAAAGATGTTTTAAAAAATGAACGAGGTTTTAATAATGATATGTTATAAGAAACTGATTCTGACTTCAAGAAGATGGAAAAGCTGATAGATAACTTGGTTAAATAAAATATCAATAAGACTATGTTTGAGTTTTACTTACAGCATAAGTCTTTTCACATAATAAATATTCTCAGCGTCAGCTAAATCGGGAATAGCGTGTACAACAGCTTTAGGGCAATAAAATTTTATAGTCACATAATAAATTTTATAAAGCTTACGTTACTTAGTTACTTTTTACAGTATCCATTTTCCTACAAACATAATGAGCGTAAATATTTTCAGTCATAAAAATCTGGCTGATATATGCTGTTTATGTAATATTCTCTTGTTATACTTCACATACACCATTAATTTTTTTGTATGAAATACATTTTTCAGCTAATGTTTTTTTTGCGGAATAAACTCACTTGTTTTTTGTCAAAAGGAGATTACGATACAAGCCAACATTAAAGGAATAGGAAATACAAAGGTTTTTTTAACAAACGAATTCAATGGCACTTCCATTGCTTTTAAGCAATCCTACACAGATTCTTGTTTTAGCAAGAACGACAAATTTTTGTTTAAAATAAAGCAACCAATTGTTGATGCCTATACAATCTATATTCCCGATATGGACAATAAGGCTATTAAATTTATTATGGATACGACCAATATCTTTATTGAAGCAGCTGTAGATTCTTTTAATATAAAAAAAATTGCGGTAACAGGATCCAGGCAGGAAACAATAAATGAAAATTTTTATAAATTATGTACCCCTAACGGATTGGGTATTAATCGGGCATCAGAAAATATACAAGAACTTAAAAAGAATAATGATACTGTTTTAATAGCTAAGTTTAAAGACAGCTTGACTTATTTTAATAACAGACTTAAGGAAATGTATTGGGATTTTATAGAAAAAAATGCTGATACTTATACAGCAGTTAAACACATTAAGATTTTACAATACACCAGTTTAGATACGGCTAAGTTGCAGTTTTATTATCAAAATTATTTATCTGATTATATAAAGAATACTCCTTTGGGTAGAGAGTTTAACTATAAGCTTTTGCAATACAAAGATGTAATTGCACAGAATATATCGATACCTGAATTTTCATTGCCTGACACGGCAATGAAACAAGTTAATGTTTATGACTTTAATGGGAAATATGTTATTTTAGACTTTTGGGCAAGTTGGTGTGGCCCATGTATAGAAGAGTTTCCGGAGCTACAACGTATTTACAAAAAGTATAAAAGTATGGGTGTGGAAGTTATAGGCGTTTCATTGGATACTGATAAGCAAAAATGGATAAAGGCCATTAATAAGTATAATTTAAATTGGGTTCATTTAAGTGATTTGCGAGGAAACGAATCTGTACCTGCAACACTTTTCTATGCTATATCAATACCTCGTAAATTCTTAGTTGGTCCGGATATGAAGCTAATTGTTAATAATGGTAGTTTAGAGCAAATTGAAGAAGTACTATCACAAAAATTACTAAATAATAAACAGCCCTGAGAATAGCTTTTTTTGTCACTAATATTTGCCTATAGTTTTCATGAAAACACTACTATTAAACCTACTACTATTTGTTGCCATCAACACATTTGCACAGCAGCAGTTTGAAATAACGGGCAATGTTCCTTTAAAAACTTCAACGGTCATATTAAGTTCAAACGATTCCAGTTTTAATGAGATTACTGTTGCCCCCAAATCTGGAAAGTATAAACTGGCGGGAACACTTAATCAAAACTTTGGGTGTGTAAATTTAGTTATTCAGGACTCGGATAATAATACATTAGGCTGGTGGCCGTTTTTTATTAAACAGGGAAAGATGAAAGTTGATATAGCCATGAATAAAAAGACTGGAAAGTATGAACCTTCTTTTTATAATATTCCTTATGTAAACGAAAACAGCGAGTATGAAAAAATGAAAGCCGCTGGCCAAGATACAAATCTAAAAATTATTGAATTTCAGCGCATTCATTATGAAAGAAAAACACAGATTGCAGACTCCATAAATAAAGTAAGAAAAATTATTAATGACAATTGGATAAATACAATGACCGCTTTTGTAAAACGAGATTTTAATGCATATATCAGTCTGTATGTTTTTGATATTGAAATTGTAAATAGTGGTAAAGGCATACTCCGTGTAAATATCGACAGCCTTTGCGAGATGTATGCAAAGTTCGATCAGTCGCTGAAAAATACTAAAATAGGTATTTCAATTGCACATGAACTTGAAAAAAGAAAACCCCTCTCTATTGGAAAGCAAGTTCCGGTATTTTCATTTAGTGATAGCCTAATGAATAATTATAACTTGTCAGATTTATACAAAAATAAATTTGTCTTACTAAGTTTTTGGGATGCAACTTGTATACCCTGCATACAATCTTTTCCCATTATTAAATCTATACATGCTAAATACGCTCAGCAATTAGAAATAATACATGTTTCTTTAGACCGAACAGATGATAGATGGAAAGCGGCTTTAAAGCGCCATAATTTACCTTGGATAAATACCTGTAATATTGAACCCTACATAAAAAATCTGAACATAGAACAACTTTATAATATTACATACATACCGCAGTATTTTTTAATTAACAAAACGGGTAAAATTATTTATCATAATGTTCAATCCGGTGATAATGATGATTACGAAATATTACTAGGTATGCTGGCCGAAATAGGTAAGTAAAGTATATACATAACAAAAGTGTACGGCATAATTATTTTTCACCAATCAAAAAACCTCTCAAATCTATCCTACTCATTCTTCCTGACTCACGGACTTTTCCGTCTTTCCGACTTCCCTCAGCTCATTAGCGAACCGAACCCCGAACGGAGCGTCGCAACGTCAGCCCAATCAGGGTTATGCAGTTGGTAAACAAATAATACCAGGCGTTGTTAGGCGTATAAACAAAGAAAAACCCAAATTCTTCCCTTTCTTAGCGTTTATTTTGCACTTTCTTTTGTTACTTGCCGTTTATTCATGAAGTTTTACCGTCTTATACTACCAGTTTTATTTGTTTGCATGGGCTTTTTTAATGCCCAATCGCAAACATTATATAAAATTAAAGGCACTGTTTACGATAGTACACACAACTATCCAGTGCAGGCGGTATCGGTAATTACCTCTTCGGGCCGTGGTACCACTACCAATAAAGATGGTACGTACACGGTTGAAGTGGAAGAGTCGGATTCTATCTGGTTTAGTTACCTGAACAAACCCACAAAAAAATATCCTGTTTTAAAAATAGCAACACCTTTTGCTTTCGATATTTCTTTATCGGTTTACGTACCGGTTTTGGCCGAGGTTACCGTTAAAAACAGAAACTATTATTTAGACTCCTTACGTAACCGGGAAGACTATGCTAAAGTGTTTAATTACCAAAAGCCGGGTTTAAGCGCATCTGTTAACAGCGATGGGGTGGGCTTTGATTTGAATGAGATAATTAATGTTTTCAGGTTTAAGAAAAACAAAAGTACACTGGCTTTTCAAAACAGATTGCTGAACGAAGAAAAAGAAAAATTTGTTAAACACCGATTTAGTAAAGCATTGGTGCGCAGGTTAACCAAACTGGAAGGCGACTCGCTGGATTATTTTGTAAATACTTTTGTACCGCCTTATTGGTTTGTACAAAGTGCAGATGAATATACTTTTCAAAAATATGTGAAAGATTCCGGCGAACGTTTTAAACGCGGCTTAATGCCTTTACCGCCTTACCGTACCGAGGAAGACCTCATTTTGCAATAGTAATATTGCATACAATAAACCAAAACTATATGGATCAAACTACATTGGGCATAGGTACCCGCTTACAACATACACAATATGGCCCCGGCGTTATTGCGGGTGTTAAATACGCAACGTATTTAATTTCTTTCATTCATCATGGTGTAAAAGAAATTGATAAAACCGATAGTAATTTAGAAGAAATTATTGCTGAAAATGTAACATCGGAAATTGAAACATTAAGCGACGGCGAAAAATCTTTATTAAAAATATTACGCTTGTGGAACGGTATTGCCGAGCCTGTAGCTTTAGGCGATAAATGGCAGGGCGGTAAATTAATATTACAACCGGCCGATAATACTTTAAAACCCAAAGAAATTCCGGTTGATGATTTTTTTCATAAAATAGTTATGCTGCGTGACAGGCTGCGTGTGTTGGAACAAAACATTAACAGCAGCAAAAATTTATCCGACGAAGAAAAGGTAAACATACAACAATACATAACCCGCTGTTACGGATCGCTTACCACGTTTAATGTGTTGTTTAAAAACAAAGAAGATTGGTTTGTTGGCGAAAAGGCAAATGGCTAACAGAAATGCAGTTGAATTTTTTTTAGTCAACAGCAGTAATACTAATCATCGTCTCTTGCGTCGCACTCTTGTGCTTTCTGTTCGCTAATCATCATCGTGTTATGCGAGGGCCTTTTTCATTTGGTAAGCATCATGTCTTAGCATGGGGCTGTCTTGTCCGCAGTGTAAGTACAGCCGATGGCGAAACGGCGGTTTTCGGCCATAGCCTAAACAAGCTTTTACAAAATAACATAACCACTTACCTAAAAACGACCGGCCGAAAAATATGCCTGAAGCCAATCGGCTGTACGGTTCCGCCTAACTATATTTTACAAAAACAAACTCCCGCAGGCGGAATACACATTGGTCAAGACTTGACTTTTTTGTTACTTTTTTTGTTAAGAAAAAAAGTAAAAGGACAGGCCGCAGATAAGCTTCGCAAAAAAAGTTAGATGCTACTTAAATGCTATTGGTAATATTAATTTTTCATCAATGAAATAACTTTTTCAAAACTCTCATTATTAGCGCTGGCATTTACAGCATTTATTACCGCTTTCTTTTCATGTTGCCCTAAACGAAAATTAAGCGTAGCCTTACTTTCATTTTTAGCCGGCACATACTGAAACAACATTTTATGCATAGGGTGTTTGGCATTGGCTGTGTAATAACTTAGTAAGTCGTTTTGCGAATACTCCATCATTTTAAACCAGTTGTGTTGCATCAGTAAAAATGGTTTGGTAGCATGGTCGCTTATATCGTCAGATAAATAAGGATCTTCCCAGCCGCCAATAGCACGGTCACGAATTTGCAGTAACAATACACCGCCTGTATTTTCCGCAATCCAATCTTCAAACACCGATAAAAAACGTAGTGTTGTTTCCTGCCCATAATTGTCACGCAGGCCGGCATCCATTACATCAATAACCGGGTTGGATGGCAACCATACATTGGGTAAAACAATAGGGAAAGTGGCGTTCATACGCAAGGCCGTTAACATACGTAGGTTATACGGATTTTGGTTTTTAAAAAACGCCGCAAAGTCAATAACATCTGGTCCGGCAAAAGGTATGCTGCTACTATCATCCAATGGCCGCATCATAAAACTAACCGGTTGTGTGCTAATTAACATTTTACGACTATCACGTGTAATAACCGAGTTAAAAAATATAAGCGGAATACGGGCTTCTTTTTCGTCTTCTATATAATCGCTTAAATGATTATTAAGTAAGCCCTGTGTGTTGCTGTTTAGTTTTTCTTCAAAAGCATAACCACGGTCTTTTATATAACTGTAATTACCTACTTCAAATTTTTGTGCCGGCGATAAAATATCTCGGGCCACAAAAGAGGAAAATAATGAGTTTAAAAGATCTTTGGAAATATTATCAATATGTGTGCTACTGCTTAGGTTAACACTGGCACCTTCAACTTTTTGTTTGTATAATTCTCGGTAATAAGTAGCACCAATCATACCACCCGAAGCACCGTTAATTAAAAAAGTCTGGTTCATTAATTCGCCACCGGATAAACTATCCAGTTTTTGTAAAACCCGCATGGTAAAAGTAGCACTGCGGTGACCGCCGCCGCTGGTATTAATAAAAATCATTACCGGCTTTTCAGCTTTTTGTTTTTGTTTCCATTTTTCTAAAATGCTTATCATGTTAGCTTTGTCCTTTGCCACTTGTTCGTTGCTGCTAATTGCCATTAAACCTTCCGGTGAGTACGAAGGTCTGTCAGCTACATTTTCATAATTTAAACCATAAGCTTTATTACGAGGGTCAATCCAGTTAAACTTATACATTAAGTTAAGTGCCGCAATAAGTAAAATTAAATATGGTACAGCCCAGCTTTGTAAAAAGTACGAGAAGGCACCTGCTACACCAATCAATATGGTAAAAAATATGGTAATACTGGCAGCAGCAGGAATTTGAAAAAAAGGATGATCGAGAAAAAAGCCAATGATAATTAAAAAGAGAAAAGCCGCAAACACCGATAGTATGGCGGCAAAGTGATGACGTTTAAACAATGTGTTTACAAAGTTGCTGGTATAATGTTTTACATCTCGGCTGCGTCGTACTCTTATGGGGTTATCCAGGTACCATTCTACCTTAATAATGCCATCAGTTTTATAAATTTCCTTAGCAGGTTGTAAATGGGTAATGTACTCGCCGGGATTGCTTAACAGCGGCATCATTTGCCGCAGAATATTTCTATCTGCCCTGAAAAAATAAACGAAAGAGAATAAAATCAATAGTATTAATCCGCCAATAAAACCAACACCCAGTATGAGTACTTCATTAACCGGCATTAACTCTTTATAACGGTTAAACTGGTAGGCTTTTATGCAATAAAAAATAATAAAGGTTAACGGGAGCACTGCATTGTTAATGCAGTATTTTAAAAACGGATTGGTAGTAGCCGATAAAAAACGAAAGTATTTACTAAAAAGAATAAAAGTGCTGATGTTCCAGCTCATAATAAACATACCCACCGCAAAGCCTGTGATAATTGCCCCCAATATGTTTATACTTCCTAAATATTCCGGTGCCAAAAATAAAGCCTGGGCACCAAAGGCACTCATAAAGCCACCACCAACCGTACTGAAAAGGACAAACCAAAACAATAACAACACCTGGTATTTTCTAAAATGTAAAAACACCAGTTGTACAGGAAAAGAAAATAAAAAACCGCGGAACCAGGATTTCATTGCAATATCAGTTCGATTGCAATAAAAGTAATCATTTCATTTGCAAACGGAAAGAGAAAAGCGTAACAGATAACAAACAAGCTGTTAATAAATGCAAAGGCTGCATAATAGCAGGCATATTAAAAAAGTATAATGCCAAACCTGCACCTAAAGCAACCAATACAAAAAGGGCCGTTAAATTACCATGTAACCGCAATGCGGCAAATGATTTTGTACGCCACCATAAAAATAAACAGACAGCCAATACCAACCAGGATGTACTACGGTGCAACAGAAAAATATTATCCAAACCGTTTAGCCATAGTTCACGTTGCTGGTACCCTAATGGTTTTGAAATTTCGTCCACCTGCTCCCTAACATCAGTACCCAATACTACCTGTACTATTACCAGTATAAGTGCGGCAATGGTTAAGTGCTTTAAGTAAGCCGGTACTGCTACTTTGTTTTTATTTAGCAGTGCCAGTATTATAAGCGGTATGGCGGCAATTACAATGGCCACTAGCATATGTGTGGTAACTTTTACAACGGCCAGATTATGCGCTACTACCATTTTGCCCAACCAACCCTGAAAGCCGGTGGTAACCACCAGTATTGCCGACCACCAGAATATGCTTCGTTGTTTTTTAAAAAATAACCGGAAACTCCATATCATGTGTGCAAAAACCAAAATGCCTAATACGGCACCGGTTAAACGGTTTATATATTCTATCCAGGTATGATAAGCGTTAAACGTATGGTCAATATCCTGAGCGCTTAAATACTTTTCAAAATCGGCAGGTAATTGGCTGGCATTGGTTGGCGGTACCCAGCTACCAAAACATTTGGGCCAATCGGGGCAACCCATACCACTTTGGGTCATGCGTACTACGCCACCGGCAAGTATTACCACAAAAATCCACACCAGTACAAAACGGGTATAACGTATATAAGCAAGATTTTTATTCATAGCGGGGCAAAGGTACTGGAATTAATAAGTTGTATGCATATGACAGTAATCATATTCGCATACAAGCCCACAATGTAAAAACGTAAATTACTCGCTAAAAATAGTAAGCTGTTGCGGTAAAATATTAAAGCTTTTGCGGTGGTATTTGCAAATGCCATTTTGCTCAATGGCTGTGCGGTGGCTAAGGGTGCCATAGCCTTTATTGTTTATCCAATCGTACAGGGGAAACTCTTCGTGAATGTTTTTCATATAATCATCCCGATATGTTTTGGCTAAAATACTGGCAGCGGCAATACTGGTAAAACGGCCATCGCCTTTTATCATACAATGATGTGGTATTTTTTTATAGGGTACAAAACGGTTACCGTCTATTAATAACAGTTCCGGATTAATAGCCAGTTGATCTAAAGCCAGGTGCATGGCTTTAAACGATGCTTTTAAAATATTAATAGTATCAATTTCATCATTGTCAACACTGGCTACGGCATAGGCCAATGCTTCTTGCTCAATAATATTCCTCAACTCATAACGGTTACTTTCTTTTACCTGTTTAGAGTCGTTTAGTAAAGGATGATTAAAATTTTTAGGTAAAATAACCGCTGCTGCAAATACCGGCCCTGCATAACAACCTCTTCCGGCTTCATCGCATCCGGCTTCAATAAATTGTTGTTGGTAGCAGCTTTGTAACATGGGGCAAAGAAAAGAATTAATTTGATAATTAGATGATTTGGAAATTTGGAAATGAGGGTTTTCCGATAAAGTAGGAAACTAACACAATGCCCAATAGAATTGTTGCAGCACAAGTGAGTGACACAACAGACGATGATAGTAGTAATGAAGCTGATAAAAAAAGAAATCAGCTGTCAGCATTCAGAACTGAGACAACCCTGTCTGACATCTCAAATCTCAATGCTCACATCTAATCAAAGCTTTGGTTACTTGCTGCAGCTTGTTTCAACAGTCTGTCAAATTGTTCAGGCGATATATCGTTGTAAAAGAAATAAACGGGGTCAATTTTATTACCGTTTTTATGTACCTCGTAGTGGCAGTGCGGTCCGGTACTTTTTCCGGTACTGCCCACCCAGCCAATTACCTCGCCGCGTTTTACGGTTTGGCCTATTTTGGCTTTTACCTTAACCATGTGTCCGTACAAAGTTTGGTAACCGTAACCGTGGTTAATAATTACGTGGTTGCCATAGCCATCGCCGGCGTTTCCGGCAAGCGTAATGCGGCCATTGGCGGTAGCATAAATAGGTGTGCCTTGTGGGGCGGCAAAGTCAAGCCCGGCGTGCATTTTAACGGTTTTATACACGGGGTCAATACGGTAGCCAAAGCCCGATGCAATGCGGGATAAATCGCCATTACTTACGGGTTGTATGGCGGGAGTGCTGGCTAAAAGCTGTTCTTTATTTTTTATCAGGCTGTCAATTTCTTTGTACGACTGCATTTGTACGCTTACCCGGCTTTTAATATTTTTTATATTGTAGTAAATAGAGGCTAAAAGCTGGTTATCGTTCATACCCGAAACGGTTCTTATTTCCTCTTCCATTTCTATTTCCTTGGCCCTTGCACTGTCAGGTATGGGGTTGGCCTCAAAAATGGAGCGATACACATTGTTATCTCTTTTTTCCAGCTCCTTAATTTGTTTTTCCAGGTTTTTAAGTTCGTCGTTTAAGTCGTGGTAATTTTCTTTCAAACTGTTGTTTTGCATACGCAACAGTTTTTCGTTTGGCGATCCCACAAACTGAAAAGCGAAATAAGAAATTAAAACAGCGGTAACCAGGGCGGCGGCAATAAACCCAAAAATGCGAAACAGCTTTACACGAAGCGGCATCTCCAGTTTTTCGTATCGGAGTGTATTGGTATTATAAAAATATTTTATCTTCTTCATTAACCTTTTTGTCGGTTTGCACCAACTTATACCGCTTAATTAAATCACAATTGAAACAATTACCTTTGCGCCACGCTTAGGCAATGGCATAAAAATAATTACTGTTATGTTAAGCAAATGTTTTGTTTTACCGGCTGTATAGCCCTGATTGATCGTCCCTTGCGACGCTCCGTTCAGGGTTCTGTTCGCTAATCAACAAATACATTCGCTACCAACAGCAAACAAATATAGGCCGTTCGTAAGCAAAAATCAACCCAAAATTAAGAAGCATTTATCATGATGACCAGTGCAGACATACGGAAGCAGTTTTTAGACTTTTTTGCCGGAAAAGGACACCAGATTGTTCCATCGGCCCCCATTGTTGTAAAAAACGATCCCACACTGATGTTTACCAACGCCGGTATGAACCAGTTTAAAGATTTTTTTCTGGGCAATGCGCAACCCGCACATACAAGGGTTGTAGATACCCAAAAATGCTTACGTGTTAGCGGAAAACATAACGATTTAGAGGAAGTAGGCGTAGATACCTACCACCACACCATGTTTGAAATGCTGGGCAACTGGAGCTTTGGCGACTACTTTAAAACCGAAGCCATTGCCTGGAGCTGGGAACTGTTGACGGATGTGTACAAAATAGATAAAGACCGTATTTACGTTACCGTATTTGAAGGTGATGCTGCCGAAGGCTTGCCTATGGATCAGGAGGCTTTTGACGAGTGGAAAAAACATATTGCCGAAGACCGCATTTTATTGGGTAATAAAAAAGACAATTTCTGGGAAATGGGTGATACAGGGCCTTGTGGGCCTTGCTCCGAAATTCATGTGGATTGCCGTACCGATGAAGAACGGAATGCGGTAGACGGAAAAACATTGGTAAATAACGATCACCCGCAGGTGATAGAAATTTGGAACAATGTATTTATGCAGTTTAACCGTTTAAAAAACGGAACACTTGAACCTTTACCTGCCAAACACGTAGACACCGGTATGGGCTTTGAACGTTTGGTAAGAGTGCTGCAACAAAAACAAAGTAACTACGATACGGATGTATTTACCGGCACTATTGCTGCCGTTGAAAACATTACCGGTAAAAAATATGATTACAGCGATAGTAAAGAAGCTATCTCTTTCCGTGTATTAGCCGATCATATACGTGCCATTAGTTTTACCATTGCCGATGGACAATTGCCTGCCAGTAATGGAGCAGGTTATGTTATCCGCCGCATATTGCGCAGGGCAGTAAGGTATTATTATACTTATTTAAACTACCAGCAACCACTGTTACACCAATTAGTACCGGTGTTGGCTAAACAGTTTGAGCAGGTATTTCCCGAATTACAACAACAGTTGGAGTTTGTGGCTCGTGTGGTACGTGAGGAGGAAGAATCTTTCTTACGTACACTGGAAAAAGGGTTGAAACGAATTGATGATATTATTAAAAACTTATCATCAAATTTAATTGATGGTAACGATGTGTTTGAATTATACGATACCTACGGCTTTCCAGTTGACCTTACCCGTTTAATTGCCCAAGAACAAAACCTGTTGGTTGATGAAAAAGGTTTTAATGATGCATTAACGGCTCAAAAAAATCGTTCCCGCCAGGCAACTGCTATTGATACGGATGATTGGGTAGAGTTATTACCCGACAACAAATCGGTATTTGTTGGTTATGAGGATTTATTGGTAAACACACAGGTGGTAAAATACCGTAAGGTAAAAGCAAAGGGTAAGGAGCAATTTCAAATTGTATTGGCTACTACGCCGTTTTATGCGGAAAGCGGCGGTCAACTTGGCGATATTGGTACCTTAACTTTTGGCGAAGAAGTAATTGAGGTGGTTGATACCAAAAAAGAAAACGATTTAATTATTCATTTTACGGATAAGTTACCTGCTGCTATTGATGTAGAAGTAGTAGCAGCTGTTGATTGGCCTAACCGTTTAAATAGTACTTACAACCATACTGCAACGCATTTATTACATGCCGCTTTGCGGGAAGTATTGGGTACACATGTAGCACAAAAAGGCTCGATGGTAAGTGCTAAGGAGTTACGTTTCGACTTCTCTCATTTTTCAAAAATTACTGATGATGAGTTACGCAGCATTAGTCTGTTGGTGAATGAAAAGATAAGAGCAAATATTCCGGTAGTAATAAAAGAAATGGCTAAAGACGAAGCCTTGCAATTAGGTGCCATGGCTTTATTTGGCGAAAAATACGGCGATACCGTACGGGTTGTAATTATTGACCCCAATTACTCAGTTGAGTTATGTGGTGGTACGCATGTTAGCAATACAGGTATGATTGGTATGTTTAACATAGTTAGTGAATCGGCGGTGGCTGCCGGGGTTAGGCGTATTGAAGCTTTAACCGGTTCGGCAGCTATACAATACATTGGCGATAAAGTAAACCAGTTTAAATACATTGGTGAACTGTTAAAAGCAAAAGACCCATTAAAAAGTATTGAAAAACTAATTGAAGATAAACTGGCTTTAGAAAAGAAAATAGAACGTTTAGAAGCTCGTCAGTTGGTACAGTTACGTAACGAATTATTGCAAAAAGATGAAATTGTAAATGGCATTACTTTTATTGGTGATATTGTTGAAGTAAGCAACCCCGATGCACTAAAAAAGTTAAGCTACGATTTTAAGAATAACCTGAACGATTACGTGATTGTATTATGCGCCAATATTGATGGGAAAGCTTCGGTAGCAGTAGCTATATCCGATACGGTTGCAGCGGCCCGTGATTTAGATGCAGCTAAAATTATTAAACAACATATTGCACCGTTAATTAAAGGCGGTGGCGGCGGCAAAAATACCTTAGCTACAGCAGGTGGTCAGGACATAAGCAACCTGAAAGCTGTTATTGATGCAGTGAAAGCTATTTTATAAATTAATACTATTTAATTAAAGCCCGTATTTTTTTCGTTCCTGTTCAAGGCGAAGGCGGGCTTTTTTTGATTCCCGTATAGTATTAACAGTTATAAAACCTGCTCCAACAAGCGTGATAAATAAGATAATTAATGCAGTTATGGCCATAAGTGTTTCGTCTTAGGTTTATGCAAATGTGTGCAAAAAAGCAATACAGACAAGTATTTTACGCATGAAAATACCCTAGGGAATTATACTTACCACTTTGTGGTATTAACTTGTAGTTTGTAACCTAAATGAACATTTTATAAAGTGATTGTTTATAGTGGTTTATAAAATTGGGGTCAAAATCGCATCTCGTAAAACCCCGTTTGTACACTTGTTCGTATACTTACCGGTTTAATAGCAAGGGCGGGTATAAATGGGTAAACATTAAATTTGCAGTTTAAAATTTGTAATTATTAGTATGCAGAAGGTTAAAAGACCATACCGTTTTTGGAGAAGGTTGTTACGTGTGTTTGGTGTCTTTTTAGCACTGATATTATTGTTTTTTCTTTACCTGGTTTGGGTTAGCAATGTAAAGCCTCCTAAGGTTGATGATGAATCAAGCTTAAGCCTTCAGCGTACACAACCCGATACAGGCTTATATACCATTGGCAACAACTGGTTGCGTAAAAGTAAATCCGGTTTATACGAAATGTATGTTTCCGGTAACCCTTTTGAAAGAGGTGTAATAAACGGTAAACTATCAGCGGAGCTGGTACAAAGCCAGGAAGATTATTTTACCGAGCAGATTAACAAGATGGTACCTTCTCAAAACTACCAGTACTTTTTAAAATATGTTATTGGTTGGTTTAATCGTAACCTGATTAACCATGTTACTCAGGAGTACAAGCAGGAAATTTATGGTGTATCACAATCGGCTTCCGATAACTACGGTTACATTGGCACCAAATACCAGCGCATACTCAACTACCATTCCGCACACGATATTGGCCATGCTTTACAAAACCTTATGCTGGTGGGTTGCACTTCCTTTGGTACCTGGGGTACTGCATCGCAGGACAGCAGCTTAATCATTGGTCGCAATTTTGATTTTTATGTTGGCGACAATTTTGCCAAAAACAAAATTGTATTGTTTGTCAATCCTGATAAAGGCTATAAATTCATGAGCATTACCTGGGGCGGTTTTATTGGTGTAGTATCGGGCATGAACGAAAAAGGATTAACGGTAACTATTAATGCTGCAAAAAGTAATATACCCACCGGTTCTGCTACGCCTGTTTCTTTAGTAGCCCGTGAAATTTTACAATACGCTAAAAATATTTCTGAGGCAGTGGCCATTGCTAAAAGCAGAAAGATGTTTGTGTCCGAATCGTTTTTAGTAGGTAGCGCAGCCGATAACAAAGCTGTCATTATTGAAAAAACACCCAAAGCTTTAGAGGTGTACGATCCTAACCAAAGCAGTATTTTATGTACTAATCATTTTCAAAGTAATGGTTTGGGTAGTAGCGAAATAAACAAGGAGTCCTTGGCCGAAAGTGCTTCACCTTATCGTTACAAACGGTTAACACAACTGTTGCAAAACAATGGCCCCAATACCGTACAAAAAACCATTAATATTTTAAGGGACACCCGCGGTGTAGATGGTGCCGATATTGGCCTTGGTAATGAAAAAGCGGTAAACCAGTTAATAGCACATCATTCTGTTGTGTTTCAACCAAAACAACTTAAAGTATGGGTATCTACCGCACCTTGGCAATTAGGCCAATTTGTGTGTTACGATTTAAATAAAATATTCGCCCTGCAAGGCTTGCAACACAATACTGAGTTAATTGATAGCGCCTATACCATTGCTGCCGATACGTTGTTACATACGCCGGCCTACAATAAATTTCTACAATTCTATAACCTGAAACATCAGTTTATGGATGGCAAAACTATTGCGCCGGATAGTTTGGTGCAGGCTAACCCACAATCATATGTTGCTTATATGTTGGCAGGCGACTACCTGTATAAACAAAAAGATTATAAGAAGGCTTTGCCCTATTACCAACAAGCATTAACCAAAGAAATAGCTACGGTAGCCGAGAAACAACATATTGAAAAACGCATCAAGGAAATAAACACTAAACCATAACAGATGGCTATAAAAGGACTGGGTATTGACTTGGTGGATATTGAACGTATTGCCACCAGCCTGCAAAAAGACAATGGCTTTCGTGAATTGGTTTTTGCCACTGACGAAATAACCTACTGCGAAAGTAAAACCCAGAAATACGAGCATTATGCCGCAAGGTTTGCCGCTAAAGAAGCCTTTTTAAAAGCATTGGGTACAGGCTGGGTTTCGGGTACGGCTTTTAACGAAATTGTAGTACAGCACAATACAGTAGGCAAACCTGTACTAACCTTTACTGGCGTTACTGCAAAAACCGTTACTGCTTTACAATTTAATCAAATCAGCCTTTCGCTTACACATACTAAAACCGCTGCCGGCGCAGTAGTTATTATCGAATAATTTTTTAGTGCATACCATCATTAAATACCGCCTGTACGGTATAGGGTAGCGGCCATGTTTACTGTTACTTTGTTCAACTTAACAGTAACGGTTTTAGCCAACCATGGTTCTTGCACCACCAAATAGATAGCCCCAGCGTTTTACAACAATGGGGCTATTTTATTACTTGCTGTACTGCTTCGTATATTTTTTAATACCTTGTTGTTTTATTAGCTAACACGTTTATTGTATGAGTGTAAATCTGCGTCCCGATAAATACCTGAAATATTTATACCTGCCCAACCTGGTGGGTACACAACGTACCAAAGAAATATTGTCGGTAAACCCAACCGTTTTACCCGCACGTGAAGAGGCAAAAGAAGTTGTAATTACTGCTTACGAATACGATGCTACCACAATAACGGAGAATGTGTTTGATGATATTGAACAAGCTTTTCCGTACAAGAATACTGATAAAATAAGCTGGATAAACATTGACGGCATTCGTAAAAGAGATGTAGAAGTTATTTGCCAGCACTTTGTTATTCACCCTTTATTAATTGAAGATATTTTAAGTGTAGGCCAACGCCCCAAAACCGATGAAGTAGAAGGCGTAATGTTTTGTTTGTTAAACATGTTGTACTACAACGCCGAAAAAGAAACAGTAGAACAAGAGCAAATAAGCATTGTATTGGGACAAAATTTTGTAATAAGTTTTCAGGAAGATGCAAGCCGTGATGCATTTAACCCATTGCGGGATAAGCTGAAACTGCCAACCAGCAAGGCTCGTGGCCGTACTGCCGATTATTTGTGTTATGTATTACTGGATTTAATTGTTGACAATTATTTTTTAGTAATGGAAAAAATTGGCGACCGAATTGAAGACCTGGAAGAAGAAATTATCCGCAACAGTAATAAACGATCACTGGCAAAAGTAAACCAGTTACGTAAGGAGTTAATTGTACTAAAACGAAACATTGTACCCGTGCGAGATTTGTTAAGCGGTATTATACGCAGCGAAAACGAATTACTGGAAGATCGTACCACCAAATATTTTAAAGACGTTTACGACCATATTATACAAGCCATCGACTTAACAGAAAACTATCGTGATATGATGATGAGTTTACAGGATTTATACATTAATAATGTAAACTTAAAAATGAACGAAGTAATGAAAGTAATGGCCATTGTAACCTGTTTACTGGCACCCGCAACCGTTATTGGTGGCATATTCGGAATGAACTTTGAAAACGTACCATTGCTGGGCAATCATTGGGGTTTTTGGTTTGCCATGGGCGGCATGTTGTTAATTCCTATATGGATGATTAGAGCGTTTAAACGACGTGGTTGGTTTTAATTTATTTGACCAGCAGTAGTAATACTAATCATCGTCCCTTGCGTCGCACACTGCAACAGCATATCGCTAATCAGCATACTTTCTAACGCAGATTATTAATGACAATTTGAAAGTCTTTGTCACCCTGAGCTTGACGAAGGGCTACGCAGTATAATATAAATTCTCACCGGGCTTTGTCAGGCTCAGCCTGACAGGCTTTGCTATTTGATAGATTTCATAATAAATTACTCCTAAACAAAAAAAACAATGTTTTTAAGCAAATTATTAATTTGCGCCTTCAATTATGAGTAACAAACCTTCGCTAAATACTTCGCTTAGTCCGGCATTATTACATTTATACGATTTAAGCAACAGTGTAGTAGTTATTATTGACGTTTTCAGGGCAACCTCTACCATTGCATCAGCATTATTTAATGGCGCTAAAAGTGTTGTACCGGTAGATTCGGTACCAAAGGCCATTGAAATAAGTAAACAAATTGATGGTATTGCTGCCGGCGAACGTGATGGCAAATTAGCCGAAGGTTTATCGTACGGCAACTCTCCATTGGAGTATGACCGTGGCTTTATTGAAAACAAAACATTGGTGTTAACTACCACAAATGGCACCAAGTTATTACACATGGCATTGGATAAAAATGCCGATACCATTGTTACCGGTTCTTTCCCAAATTTATCGGCAGTATGTAATTTTTTAGTAGCCGAAAAAAAGAATGTAATACTAGGTTGCTCCGGTTGGAAAGACCGTTTTAATTTAGAAGACACCTTATTTGCAGGTGCCGTAATACACCAGATAAAAAAACATTTTGAAATACATTGCGACAGCTCATTAATGGCAGAAGCCATGTATGCAAAACATAAAAACAACCTGATAGGCTTTGCATCAAAAATGACCCACTATCACCGATTGGTAGAACGATTTGGATTGATTGATGATATTGCTTTTTGTCTTACGCCTGATGTGGCAAATGTGTTGCCTTATTACAAAGACGGCAAATTAATTGTTGGCGGATAAAAAAATCTCCAAAGATACGCTTTTTAAGTGGCATTATGCCGTGGATAAAACTATTTATAAATACTTCGCATTTTACAAGGAATTACGCTTTACATTCTTTTATTTTTGCCGATTGCCCTTTGCTAATTGCTGCAAAGTGTAGTGTTATGGCACATATAATTGTTCATCTGTGTTAATGTTGTTGAACGGAGCGTCGCAAGGGACGATCCATCAGGGAACTGCAGTTGGTGAACAAAAAATATTTACTCCATTACATTGTACTTGTGGTTAAAACAGGGGCCGTTAATTTGTTTTAATTATTATGGCATTACCACATCTTGTAAAGTACATATACACGCACGGCAGCGATGAAGTGATTCGCAGAGGAAAAAAAATTCATGCTACCGGCTTTGTTGAATTAATCGAGTACGACGATTTATTTGGATCGGCTGTATTGCGGGTTAAGGACGATACCTATGCTACTTTTTATAAAGTTTATTTGCAGCGCATAAAAGATGCTGAATCATTATCGGTTCGTTGTACTTGTCCGTACAACCTGGGCGATATATGCCGCCACGAAAGTGCAGGTTTGTTTTACATTCAGGACTTAATGGACAAGGGTCAACTGCGTACCGAAGATACTCGTTACGATCAACGCCATACGGTAGCAAAAATTAAAACACTCGATCATAAAACATTACGCTTATTATCATCGCATGATATTGTTTCAGAAGCCGATGAGTTTTTAACGAAAAATAAAAAAGGCGTAAAAATAAAATTTGCCGAGAATGAAACGGTGAAAGCCGATGTAACATTGGATGGCAAAGTGTACGAAGTTATTTTACGTAAAAACGAAGAAAGAAGTTTTGATACCAGTTGCGATTACGATGACCCCAATCATTTACTGTGTTTGCCAAAAGTAATTGTGTTTTTGCATTTATTGCAGGAGCATGGTGCTATGTATTTTGATTCGATTAGAAACTGGGACAATGTAAAAAATAAATTACTGGAAGCTTATGGCTACTCTTTAAGTGATGATTTAAAAGGGAAGTTTGAATTTGTTTTTAAAGAAGGGAAACCTTTTTTGCGTGTGTTAGATCCGTCTATAAAAAGAGTAGTTGCACCGGCTTTACAACCAAGGCCTGTACTATTGCCCATTAAACCGAAGGAAGAAGAACAGGTAGATGTAATTGCAGATGAAAAGAAAGAGCCTAGCAAACGTTTTGGTTTGGTAATTAACCTGAACAAAACAACATACCCATACTTTACACTTGATATTGTTACCGGTGATATTAACGAAGCCAAAGATGGCTTTGTAGGTAATATTGAAAAAGTTGACATTAGCCGTTTTGTAGATACACAACATTACACAGAAGAAGACTCCATCTTACTTGCGGCAGTGAGAAAATTGCAAGACGGTGAGTTGAATAAATATGTGAGTCGTAACTCACCTTTTTCGGGTATATGGGAAAATATTATTCATGCCGAAGATGAAGAATTGCCGGACGAAACAAAATCTTTGATGGCAGAATACCTGTTACCAAAACTTAAAAAAATATTTGGCGATAATGCAGGCAGTGGCTTTTTATACTTGTTACCAAAAGGCAAAACATTTAAAACAGCTAGCCTGGAAAGTTTGGAAGTGGAAGCACAACCCGTAGTGCCTGTTTTTAATGTAAGAAAAAACAAAGACTACGAAGTAGAATGTAAAGCGCAGGTAGCGCATATGGAATTTGATATACAGGATAATGAAGCACCTAGCCCTTTATTTTTTTTATACAACAACCGTTTATCGTTATGGAACGATAAAGACACACTGCATTTAATTGAACAGTTTTTACCTGCAGGCACCCAAAAGTTTAATGAAGAAGAATGGCCTGCTGCATTAAATAGTTTTGTATTACCACTTACCAGAGATTATAAAGTAAACTTTGATCAGGATTTAATACAAGAAGTAAAAGATGGTGAGCCTGAAGTAAAATTGTTTTTAGTGGAGAAAGGTGACTACCTTATTTTTCAACCATCGTTTTCATATAAAGGGTATGCTACTAAAGCAAAAGACCGTGATGCAGTGATAGTACCGCAAAATGATAAGGTAATTGTGGTGCATAGAAACCGTGATTTGGAGCAAGTACATATTGATAAATTACAAAACCTGCACTCAAACTTTATTTACAACGAAGACAATGGCTCGCTGGCATTAAAAGGAACAGATGTATTAAAAAACAACTGGTTCTTTTTATTTGTAGATGCGATGAAGGAGCTAAAAACGCCGGTGTTTGGTTTTGAAGCATTGAAAAACTTTCGTTTTAATACGGCTAAACCACAAACCAAAATATTTATTAGCAGCAATACCGATTGGTTTGATGCAAAAGTAGATATAGTTTTTGGCGACCAAAAAGTATCAGTAGCCGAGGTTAAAAAAGCATTAGCCAACAAGCAACAGTTTGTACAACTTAACGATGGCACATTGGGTATTTTACCCGAAGAATGGTTAAAGAAATATTCATTGTTGTTCCGTGTAGGCGAGGGCAATAGCAATAACCTTAAACTATCACGTTACCATTTAAGTGTGGTAGATGAGTTGTACGAAAATCGTGATGAAGAAGAGCTGAGTATTCAACTGGAAGGCAAGTATGAAAACTTAAAAGAGTTTAATAAGATTGCCGAGGTTACACCATCGGAAACACTTATGCCTATTTTACGGCCTTACCAGGTATCAGGTTTCCAGTGGCTAAATTATTTAAAAGATATTAAGTGGGGCGGTATTCTGGCAGATGATATGGGTTTGGGTAAAACCGTACAAGCCTTATCGTTTATGGAATACTTTCATCGTATTCAGGATGGTAAGTTGCAGGCCTTAGTAGTTTGTCCAACAACACTTATTTATAACTGGGAAAACGAGATAAAAAAGTTTACACCACATTTAACTTACAACATTCATCATGGTGCATTGCGTACACGTAACCGTGAGGAACTGTTAAGTAAAAATATTATTATTACTACCTACGGTACTTTACGCAGCGATATAAAATTGCTGGTAAGTATTAATCTGGACTATGTAGTATTAGACGAAAGCCAGGCTATTAAAAACCCGGCAAGTAAAGTAACAAAAGCTGCCAGTTTGTTAAATGCCAAACATCGTTTGTGTATGAGTGGTACGCCACTGCAAAACAACACGTTTGATGTATTTGCACAAATGAATTTTTTAAACCCGGGTATGTTGGGCACCATGGAGTTTTTCCGTCAGGAGTTTGCTATACCTATTGATAAATTTGGCGAGGCAGACAGGAAAGAACATCTAAGAAAAATATTATACCCTTTTATTTTACGTCGTACAAAAGAGCAGGTAGCAAAAGATTTACCGGAAAAACAGGAAATGATTTTGTGGTGTGAAATGGAAGATGAGCAAAGAAATATTTACGATGCTTACCGAAATGATTTCCGTAATAAAATATTAGGCACCATTGAAACGCAGGGTATCCAAAAATCGCAGTTAACCATTTTACAAGGGTTAATGAAGCTGAGACAAATTTGCGATTCACCGGCAATTTTAAATGAAGAAGAAAAGTTTGAAAACCACTCTATCAAATTAGATGAGCTGGCCCGTGAAATAACCGAAAACATTGGCGACCATAAAGCATTAGTGTTCTCGCAGTTTTTGGGTATGCTTGGTTTAATCAGAAAAAAACTGGAAGAGCTTGGTATTAAGTACGAATATTTCGATGGTAGTACGTCGGCACCTGATAGGGAAAAAGCTATACAAAGTTTTCAAAAGGATGATGAAGTGCGTGTGTTTCTAATATCGTTAAAAGCCGGTGGTGTGGGTTTAAACCTTACCGCTGCCGATTATGTGTATATTGTTGACCCATGGTGGAACCCTGCTGTAGAACAGCAAGCTATTGACCGTACACACCGTATTGGACAAACAAAAAACATTTTTGCGTATCGCATGATATGTAAGGATACTATTGAAGATAAAATTGTACAACTACAGGAAAAGAAAAGAGCATTGGCTAAGGATATTATTTCCGACGATACCGGCTTTGTAAAATCGCTTACCAGAGAAGATGTGGAGTATTTGTTCAGTTAGTATTTTATGTAGTCGGCGGCATTGCTACTATCAACCCCAAACCCTAAAGGGGCGTTAGACTTTGAATACGCAAGAATTATTTTTTTGTTATCATCGTTCCAGCCTTGATTGGGCTTTAGTTGCGTCGCACACTTGTACTGTAGTAATGCTATTGAGCAATGTGTTAGCTTATAAGTTTATTGCAAGGCGCATATTAATGCTACTTGTAAAAGTTTAAAAATATAAAGCTGCGATTTATAGTCGCAGCTTTTTTTATAATAACTACTGTAGTAATATTAATAAAAACAACAGGTTATTTGTCAGATCTCTTGATAAGATTAAATGTTAGCCTTGTGTAAAAAATTATTCCTCTGCTTGCATTCATATTATTAGGGTTATAATTGTCTGTCATTACTCTTGTACTTTCCGGTATCCTTGGTGTTACATTTAAGGTAAAACCTGTTTCAAAAGCAACTTCGGGGGCCATATTAATTTGTATATTAACTGACGGCTCTAGACAAAACAATGTTTTACTTTTTAAAGGCCAGCCTCTTCTGTCAAGTTCATCTTCTGGTAAGTTGGATGTAAAGGAGTTTAAATGCGCCAGTGTAAGCCTTGCTCCAAAGTTTGCTCTAAAAACTTTGCCCGGCATAATACTATAACTTGGATGAAGATAATACCGGATAACTTTATTGCTATGCTCAGGCATTTTAAATGTCTGTGGTTGCCCCTGATTATTTAAAGTAATATCGTTCTCTCTTACGTCCACTGTTCCAAACCCCAAACCGCCATATAGGTTTAATGATTTGTTCTGTTTTGGTCCTATCAATTTAAAATACCCACCACCAATGCTGAAATTTTTTCTTTTATAAAACCGGCCTATATCACCTGATTGGCTGGGGAAAATAAAATCCCAATCCACTGTACGTTTTTCTTTGTCGTGTTGAGTATTGTAGGAAATAGTGGCGGCTATATTTTTTGTAATAGCATAAGCAGCTTGCGTAGTTAATCCTACTTTATTGGAGCTTCCATTCCATAATCCGCCTACAGATACTTTCCCTTCGCCTTTTTCTTTAAAAAAAGGCACAACAGGCGTATCTGGACTTTGCGATACATACTTGCTGGTGCCACAGCTAATAATAGTAAAACTTGTACAAATAACGCCGAGGTAGCGGTATATTATTTTCATAAGCAATGGTTGTAATAACCTGACAACGTTTTATATAATAACGTTGCAGCATTCAACTTAACCCTCGTCCCAGGCGCCGGCACCTTTTCTTATTAATTCAAATGGTTCCTTGGTGCAGTCAACAACGGTGGATGGTTTAATACCACCAATGCCGCCGTTAACAACAATGTCCACTTCTTTCATAAAGTTTTCGTACATAACTTCCGGGTCAGTATAGTCTTCAATATTATCGCCGGGTAAGGAGGCGCTTAATATGGGGCGACCTAGTTCCTGTACAATGGCCTGTGCAATATTATTGTCGGGTACACGCAACCCAATGGTGTCTTTTTTGCTCTGTAATATTTTTGGAACCATTTTACTGGCTGGTAAAATAAAAGTATAAGGGCCGGGTAAATGCTCTTTTAAAATACGATAGGTTGAGGTAGGTAGTTGGCGGCTGTAATCACTAAGGTGACTTAAGCTGTTACAAATAAATGATAGCTGTGCTTTTTTAGGATCTACTTTTTTTAACCGGCAAATTCTTTCAATGGCTTTGTGTTGTAATATATCGCAACCCAAACCATAAATAGTATCAGTTGGATAAATTATTACACCACCTTTAATTAAGGTTTCCACTACTGTTTTAATTTGTCGTGGCTGCGGATTATCGGGATGTATGTGTAAAAGCATACCTCAAATTTACAACCTTATTTTTTAATGGTTTTTTAAAGGGTGTTAGCAGCTTTTTTATGTTGTTATTTTAAATTTCACATCTTTATTTACTTTTAGGTACAATTGTGCGTTTAAGTGTTATAATTTGAGGTAAGCTTAAAGCAGAACGCTTAAGGCCGAATGCAGGGAAACTTACACATTGCCCAATAGAATTGTTGCAGTTGAAGAGTGCGACGCAATAAAGGAGAATTAGGAAATTAGATGATTTGGAAATGCGGTGATGTGCTAATTAAAAATTCAAAAGTAAAAATTAAAAACGTTTTGCTACCAGTAGGAGTTTTACACAATGCTGAATAGAATTACAGAACGATGCAGTGAGTGACACAACAGACGATGATAGTAGCACTACAGCTGGTATCATAATAAAAAACTTAGATTAATAACAACCTTTGCTAATACATTAAACTACTTGCCTGATGAAAGAAAGAAAAAACACCTGGATAGTTTTAACGGGAATAATATTACTGGTAGTAACCGGCATGGCTGCTACTAAAATTCAGCAGGGACAAAAACGTAATCTGAAAATTTTGCCCAGTGATATAAGCGACGCTAAGCTGGATAGCTTAATGCATACGTATAATAAAGCATTGGGTGTTAACTGTGCTTTTTGCCACTCGCCACATGCTACTATAAAAGATAGTTTGGATTATGCTTTGGATGGTAACCCCATGAAAGAAGAGGGAAGAAAGATGATAAGATTAACTATTGACATTAATAAAAACTATTTTTATTACGATAGAACAGTGCATCCTGCTTATTTAAGCACTGTAACCTGTATTACCTGCCACCGCGGAGAGCCCTATCCGTGATAAAGTACTTTTGCTTGTTATAAACTTTTATAATGCTAACAAAATGAATTAATTGTAAACAACTTACCTGTTTTTACAATTACGCAAACGTTTGCAAGCCAAAAATAATTACGTAAAAACCACGTATAACTGCCTAAACGTAATATTACTAAGTGCAAACTTAGTTTTACTGAATTTTACATAAAACCGTAGAAGATAGTATGATATACCAAAATTATCATATTATCTTGTTGCGGCTAACATATAAAAACCACCACCCTTATCCGATATGAAAACCAGTTAACCATGCCTTTATTACAAACCATAGGATTGATTTCCAGCATTGCAATTGGCCTACCCATTATTGCAATATTAATATTACGTTTAACCACATTTAAAACGTACACTTTTCTTTTGCTTTACCTGATAATGATTTTTGGGTACAACTTTTTGTCGTTAGGTTATATTAGCGCCAGCGAAAGTTTTATTGATAAGGCTGCGGCTGCTGATAATTTTTTAGACGCTCCGCTGATGTTGTTGTTTATGTTATCCTTATATCCATCAAAATTATTTAAAGGTATTGTAACGGTTGCGGTGGTGTTACTTACATTAACGTCGGTATTAATTATAAGTGTATTAGGCTTTAGTATTTATACCGCTACTTATGTTTTAGGCCCGGGTATATTAATTGTGTTTATGTTAAGCGTTTACTTAACCTGGAATAATTTGCGTTTAAGTATACGTCGTAAAAATGCTGCGGGCAGGGCTATTATTTCGGCCGGTTTATTATTTATGTACGGTTCGTATTTAATTTTATACACCATGGTGTATGTTTTAAACTACGAGCAGATAGATGAGGCCTTGTTACTTTTTTATACCTGTACTACTATTGCTTGTATTGCTATATCAATTGGAGCATATTTTGAAAGCAGACGATACTACCGTTTAAAAGAATTAAAAATTACCCGTAAGGAACTTTCGCAAATTTATGGTGGCCAAAAACAAAATAAGGCCTCTCTGTTAGAAGCGGCCTTATTTCCGGGAGAACATTTACTATAAATACTAAAAGCAATATTTGCCTTCGGCAATTACTTTATCAGCAATTCGTCTGCGGGCATCTTTAACATTAAAGGGTTCTGCTTTTGTAAAGCGGCGTAAGCCCATTAAAATCATGCGTTGCTCATCGCCTTCGGCAAATGCATTTACCGCATCTTTACCCGATTTTAAAATTTTATCAGCAGCATCGTACAAATAAGTACGCATAATATCTTGCTGTAATGCTGTGTTTTCTTCGCCTTTAGCTTGCGATAGTTTTATTACACGCAGTAACACACTTTCGGCATTAAATATTTCAATAGCCATGTCAGACAGGTTCATCAATACTTCCTGTTCGCCTTCAATTTTTACCATTAACTTTTGTACGGCTGCACCGGCTGCAATTAAAATAGCTTTTTTAAAGTTGGCTATTAGTTTTAACTCACGGCTAAAAGTTGTTTCTTCCTCACTGCCAAAATCTGGAATGCTCATTAAATCTTTTTGTGCATTCATGGCTGGCCCCATCAGGTCTAAACGTCCGCCCATGGCACGTTTCAGCGTCATATCTAAAATAAGCAAACGGTTAATTTCGTTAGTGCCTTCGTATATACGGTTAATACGGCTATCGCGGTAAGCACGGCTAATATTGTACTCCGCACTAAAACCATTACCACCATGTATTTGCACGCCTTCATCTACTACAAAGTCCAACACTTCGCTACCATATACTTTTAACATGGCACACTCAATGGCATACTCTTCGGCGGCGCCTAACAATGCATCGTTAAATTGTTTACCACTGGCCAGTAATTCTTTTTCTTTTTCATCTACCCAGGCGGCAGTACGGTACAATACCGATTCGGCCGTATAGGTTTTAATAGCCATTTCGGCTATCTTATGTTTTATAGCACCAAAGTTAGCAATAGGTTGTTTAAACTGCTCTCGGGTTTTTGCATACTCTACCGATATATTCATCGATCTGCGAGCACCACCCAATGCTGCTGCACATAATTTTAAGCGACCAATATTTAAAATATTAAAAGCAATTTTATGTCCTTTACCAATTTCGCCCAATACATTTTCAACAGGTATTTTTGCATCCTGAAAATATAATTGTACGGTTGATGAACCTTTAATACCCATCTTATGTTCCTCTGGGCCTTGTGTAAACCCTTCGGTACCACGCTCCACAATAAAGCCGGTAAATTTATCACCATCTACTTTTGCAAACACCGTGTACACGTGTGCAAAACCGCCATTGGTAATCCAGCATTTTTGTCCGTTTAAAATATAGTGTTTACCATCGTCGCTTAACTTGGCCGTTGTCTTTGCGCTTAATGCATCGCTACCGCTGTTAGGCTCTGTAAGTCCATAAGCACCGGCCCATTCGCCGGTAATTAATTTGGGAATGTATTTTTGTTTTTGCTCCTCGTTACCAAAGTATAAAATGGGCAATGTACCAATACCCGAGTGTGCTGCTACCGCTACCGAAAATGAATAGCCACCACCTAAATATTCATTAATAATGGTAGAGGTAACAAAGTCTTTACCCATACCGCCATACTCTTCGGGAAATGCAGTAGAAAGCAAACCCTGTTCACCGGCTTTAGCCACCAGCGATGGCATTAAACCTGCTTCCAGCGCATCAATACGATCCAGGTTAGGATATACTTCCATATCCAAAAACTGATCGCACATTTCTTTAATCATTAACTGCTCTTCCGTAAAATCATCGGCAGTAAATGTGTTTTCCGGCGCAGATGATTTTATTAACCACTCGCCTCCTTTTAATGTTTCATGCGTTACTTCTGTTGGCATAGCTGTATGAGTTATAAGTTTTAAGTATTAAGTTTTAAGTTGGTGTACACCAGATATTTTTTTATTTTACCAGCTGTATTACTACTAGCATCGTCTGTTGTGTCACTCACTGCATCGTTCTGTAATTCTATTCGGCATTGTGTAAAACTCCTAATGGTAGCAAAACGTTTTTAATTTTTACTTTTGAATTTTTAATTAGCACATCAGCACATTTGCTAATTAGCTAATGCTACTTCAGGTTATCATACACCACCTGCAACACTTCCTTACATATTTCTACCTTTTCCGGCGATACACCTTCCAATGCTTCGTTCAACGTTTCTTCGGCAATGTCCATACTTTCCTGCTGTAGCTTTTGTGCCTGTTTAGTTAGGTAAATGCGGTTAATGCGTCTGTCGTTTTCGGCAGCAATACGTTTTACCAATCCAGCTTTTTCCAGGTTATCTACCAGTCGGGTAATGCTGGGTTTATCTCTAAAGGTTGCTTTGCATAAATCCTGCTGACTAATACCTTCCTGTTTCCACAAATGATATAATACACTCCATTGCTCAATGGTCAAATTAAGCGAAGCCGTATTAAACTTTTTTTGCAGTCTGCGTGCTATAGCAATAGAAGCCTTACCGGTGATAAAGCTGTATAATTCTCCTCTTTTAAATTGGTTGTTTGGCATACAGTTGTTTGTGCAACTAATTTATATAAAAGTAATTTTTTTTTCCTTTTTTACAAAAAAACTTTTGTTAAGCCTTTAATAGGGTGTAAACAAATACATATGCGTACTAATAATTAACTTCCGCATTTGTATGCAACAAGTAGATTTACCCTTTAATAATTCGCTGATTAATGTAAATGTGTGGGGCAATGGTCCATGTTTGCTGTTATGCTTTCATGGCTATGGCGAAACGGCTATGCATTTTCAATTTTTGCAAGCCTTGAAAAATAATTATACGGTTGCTGCTATTGATTTACCCTTTCACGGGCAAACAACCTGGAACGAAACCGGTAAATTAAAACCGCAGGAACTGGTTTCAATTATTGAAATATTAGAAACTCGCTTACGAGCAACTAATCTGCAATTACAGGAAAAAATTACATTATTGGGTTACAGTCTTGGTGGTCGCATTGCACTTAGTCTGTACCAACTTATGGCCGGTAAAATTAACAAACTGGTATTGCTGGCACCTGACGGACTAAAACTAAACAGATGGTATTGGCTGGCTACACAAACCACATTGGGCAACAGGCTTTTTAAATATACCGTACAGCACCCCGGATGGTTTTTTACAACGCTTAATTTATTAAACAAAGTAGGCGCAGTTAACAGCAGCATTTATAAGTTTGTCAACTATTACATTGCCGATCCCGTAGTGCGTAATTCCTTATATAATCGTTGGACAACCCTCTCCTTATTCAAGCCGGATTTAAACAATATAAAAAAGCAAATAACACAACAAGCAACCCGTATAAATTTAATCTACGGCAAGTACGATCGTATTATATTACCCGTAGTAGGCGAGCGGTTTAAAAATGGCATTGAGCGTTACTGCACCATACAAATATTACCTGCTGGTCACCAGGTGTTACACCAAAAATGGCTACCCGATATTGAAAAAGCACTGAATACGTAAGGATTACAGCCCGTGTTTGTGTTTGAATACATAAAATATGCTTATTTTGCCGCCGTTGTTTTGATGTTTAATATTGGACTGAAAAACATATTTAACAAGGAATAAGTAAAACGCTATCAATTACATTTATGAAATTACTAGAAAACAAAGTAGCCATTATAACCGGTGCGGCCCGTGGTATTGGCGAGGCTATTGCATTATTATTTGCCGAGCATGGCGCACATATAGCATTTAGTTATGTAAGCGACAGCAGCGCAGAAAAAGCGGCTGCATTAGAAACCAAACTACAGGCATTTGGTGTTAAAGCAAAAGCCTATCAAAGTAATGCCGGCGATTTTGCACAATGCGAAAGTTTTGTAAACGATGTAATGAAAGAATTTGGCACCGTTGATATTTGTATAAACAATGCCGGTATATCAAAAGATAACCTGTTACTACGTATGACACCCGAGCAGTGGAATGATGTTATACAAGTAAACTTGAATGGCGCATTTTATATGACAAAACAGGTTATTAAACCTATGATGAAAGCCAGAAGTGGTGTTATCATCAACATGAGCTCGGTAATTGGCGAGTTGGGTAATGCGGGACAAAGCAGTTACTCCGCTTCTAAAGCCGGTGTTATTGGTTTTACTAAATCGGTAGCACGTGAGTTAGGCAGCCGCAACATTCGTTGTAATGCTATTGCACCGGGGTTTGTAGAAACGGATATGACCAGTTATTTAAAAGACGGGGAAGGTGCAGAGAAGTATAAAGCAGATATTCCTTTAGGTCGTTTTGCAGAAGCTATTGAAATTGCCAACGCAGCCTTGTATTTGTCAAGCGATATGGGCCGTTATGTTACGGGGCAGGTATTAAGCGTTTGTGGCGGTATGAGTATGTAAATAAGTATGGAAAAGTAATAATTAAAGCAAACAGCATGGAGGTGTTGTTTGCTTTTTTATTTTAAAGTGTTATGCATGCAGCGCTTAACGTAATATTGTTGTTATGAGCATTATATTAACGTTAAACAGGGGAAAATGAAAATAATCAGAAATATTTATGCTATTATTTTTCTTTTGTTTTTGTACGCTTGTAGCGGACCCAGGTACTATACCTATAGTCCGGTGCCGGTTCCTACTCCATTTTTTACAGAAAAAAATAACAGCACCATTGATGTTCAGGCTACCTCTTCACTGGAGTTTGAATCGGGGCATAAGGACAAATCAATTGGTGTAAAAGTAAATGCGGCATATGCGCTAACGAATCATTTTGCTATTACCACGTCTTTTGATAAAGTGTATCAATTAGATAATTATAGCAGGAGTTGGAATGATGGGGTACAAAACTTTGACAGCAATAGTATTGCTTATAATAAGCATTTATGGGAAATAGGCATAGGCTATTTTACACGTCTTGGCGACAGTAAAACATTTTTCAACATTTATGGTGGTATAGGTATTGGCAAGGATAAGATAAAAGAAAAAGGTTGGTTAGCGGAAAGCGAACTTCCTGAAAACTATATTAATAATGATGTAAGAAAATTTTGGCTGCAACCTGCCCTACATTTTATTTCTAAAAAGCATGTAAGTTTTGGCATTGGTACAAGGCTTGTTTTGCTGCAGCATAATAATGTTCAATCCTCTTACACGCAGGCACAAATATCAAAAAGACAATTGCAGGAGTTAGGCTCCCGTAATTATTTTTATGTTGAACCTCATTTTAATACAAAAATTACAGTTTATCCAAAATGGTTAAGCGTAAATATAGGCTTAGGTTTTTGCCCGAGTGTAACAACTGATGACGACGGTTTAGTAGAAGATGACAGTAGGCAAAGAAATAGGTATGTAATTGGTAGCCTGGGATTAAGTTTCGACCTTCATAAAATTGGTAAAAAATAAATACTATGGAACAACATTTATTGAAAAGAAGTAGATGGGTTTTGCTAATCTATGTAGGGTATGTTTTTTTGTTGGGTGCCTGTAAAACTCCACAGTATTATGCACATGCGCCATCTTCTGTAAATAATCCGTTTTTGCAAAAAAGAAATGACACACGTATAACCGGTAATTTACTCTTGGGCGACGGAACAAACACTCCGGGTGTTGATGTCCAAGGCGCTTATGCTATAACCAATAATTTGGCGGTGGCCGCATCGTTTACAAAACGTTTTGAAAGAGATAGGTATAGGGATTATGATGCCGGCATATTTGGGTCAAGTGATGACAGCGGTACTACAAGATATACCCGTAATATGACAGAACTGGCAGTAGGTTATTTTGTACCATTAAACGAAAGGAAATCCGTAGTAGTAAATGTGTTTGGCGGAGCGGGTGTTGGTAAAAATATTTTAACCGATACAAAAAGGGACGCTAGCAATAATATTGTTGAAAACGATTACGATGTGCCGGTAAGAAAGTTTTTTGTTCAGCCATCGATAAATTTTATTAAGGCTAAGGTTTTATCTTTTGGTGTTGCGGCCAAGGCATCCTGGATACATTTTGGTAATGCCAATACCAATTTTACATCACAGCAGTTGCTAGAAACCGGACTTGCGAAATATACCAATGTTACTCGTTTTTTCTTTGAGCCAGCTTTTATTTCACAGTACAGGTTTAAGGAGAGTGGCGTAGCCTTAAATGCTAATATTAATTTTTTAGCTTTCCCCAATAACAAAAATGATTCTTATGTATATGAAACGGCTAAAGTAAGAGCTATAACTGTTTCGTTAGGCGCAACCTTATTGTTAGATAAATTTTTCAAATAAAGCAAAAAAGCCTCACTTAGTGAGGCTTTTTTGCTTTATTATTTATTACCCGTTATTCTCGGGGCGCATTTGCGGGAAAAATAAAACATCCTGAATGGAAGGTTGATTGGTTAACATCATACATAACCTGTCAATACCAAAACCAATACCCGATGTTGGCGGCATGCCATATTCCAATGCTCTTAAAAAGTCATAATCAATAAACATCGCTTCATCATCGCCACGTTCCATTAATTTAATCTGGTCTTCAAAACGTTCACGTTGGTCAATAGGGTCGTTAAGTTCACTGTAAGCATTGGCCACTTCTTTGCCATTTACCATCAGCTCAAATCGCTCTACCAGTCCAGGTTTGCTGCGGTGCTTTTTGGTAAGCGGACTCATCTCTACCGGATAATCGATAATAAACGTTGGCTCAATATAATGGTGCTCACATTTTTCGCCAAACAAGGTATCAATCAGTTTGCCTTTACCCATGCTTTTTTCTACACCAATATGTAAGGCTTTACAGGTTTCACGCAAAGCCTCTTCGTCCATGGTACTTACATCGTAACCGGTATGTTCTTTAATGGCATCGTAAATGCTAATGCGTTTGTACGGTGCTTTAAAAGAAATAGTTTTATCCCCAATGGTAACATCGGTAGTGCCGTTTACATCCAACGCTGCTTTTTCCAATAACTGTTCGGTAGTATCCATCATCCACAAATAATCTTTGTAGGCAACGTAAAACTCCAATACCGTAAACTCGGGGTTGTGCGTACGGTCCATACCCTCGTTACGAAAGTTGCGACTAAACTCATATACCCAATCAAAACCACCAACAATTAAACGTTTTAAATATAACTCGTTGGCAATACGCAGGTAAAAAGGTATGTCCAGTGCATTGTGGTGTGTTTCAAACGGACGAGCCGCTGCACCACCCGGAATGCTTTGTAATACCGGTGTATCTACTTCTAAACCTCCACGTTCATTTAAAAACTCACGGATAGAGTTAATCAGTTTTGTTCTTTTTAAAAAGGTTTCTTTAACCGAAGGATTAATTACCAAATCAGCATAACGCTGGCGGTAACGAAACTCAGGATCCGTTACTTCGTCAAAAGCATTGCCTTCCTCATCACGTTTTACAATAGGCAAAGGTTTTAAGGATTTTGCCAACAACGTAATGCTTTGTGCATGTATAGATGTTTCGCCGGTTTTAGTGGTAAACACAAACCCTTTAACGCCTAAAAAGTCGCCTAAGTCAAGTGGTTTTAGCACAAGCTCCCAAAAGCTTTTATCTTCATCGGGGCAAATCTCATCACGTTTTACATATAACTGTATAATGCCCTTACTGTCCTGAATCTTTATAAAAAATACCTTACCCTTATCGTTAATACTCATTACCCTTCCTGCCAAACATACGTCGGCAAAACTCTCTTTTGTCTCTTCGGTGTAGGCAGCTTTAATATCTGCCGAATAATGCGAAACCGGAAAAAGCGGTGCGGGGTAGGCATCAATACCTGCGGCCTGCATTTTTTGTAGCTTTTCTCTTCTGATTAATTCCTGTTCCGACAATTGTTGTTCGCTCATTAAAATGTATTTTTTCGAGGCGCAAAGTTAGCCTATGTAAGCCATATCAGCAAAGTTGGCTTGTGGCAGCCTGTGGCAGGGGATAAAAGCGAGATATAATATAACCTGCTGTTGCACGATAATGATTAGCGAACTGAATGATGAACGTAGCGTCGCAAGTAAAGCTAATTAGTATTACTTCAGCCGATTAACAAAACTACTTACGGGATTAAAATAGCCTAAGGTGTAAGTATAGGTTTTTGTTATCATCGTTCCTCCCCTGATTGATCGTCCCTTGCGATCCGATAGGATCGGGATTTAATTTATTTCCAGTGGAAATGAATTAAATACTCACTCTTCGGCAGCATATCGCTAATCAACATCGTGTATGTGCAAGGTTATTTCACTTGCCGCCCTTTCCATTCATATTTGCCAAATGCACCCATGAAACCCGCCAGCACCGTGTACAAAACGTGTAAAGGTTGAAAAAAGAAGAAATATTTAACCGTATGTTGTTGTTTAAAAAACCGGGCCACGGCAGCATAAAAAGGTAGCTCCACCAAGGTTTTAGCAACCCATATAAACAACCAACCAATCAGGTAAAAATAGTTACCCGAAATTAATGCCAGCAGCGGCCATACTAAAAAAAGGCAGTTGGTAATGTACACCCAAACTAATACGCCGAAAATTTTTTTATCCTCGTAATATTTTGCTTTGCTGGCCCAACGTATGCGTTGGTTAAAAAAACTTTTCCAATCGGGCATGGCAGCGGTACTAACAATAGCTTCGGGTGCAGGTACATAACTAATACGCTGCGGATGTAGTTGCGCTATTTTATGCATTAACAACATATCATCACCGGAGGCAATATTATCAATACCCGCAAAGCCATTAACCTCGTAAAAAACACTGCGTTCGTAAGCCAGGTTGGCGCCATTACACATGGCATGCACACCCTGTGTAACCGAAGCGCCAGTAATGCCCTGCAATACTATAAAATCCATTTGCTGAAACACCTGTACCAGGCTACCATTACTATTAAACACCACCGGTGCAACGATGAAGGCCGCATTCGTTTGCCGGTAACATTGCTCAATTGTTTGTAGCCAATTGGGTTGCACCAAACAATCGGCATCGGTACAAACAATCAGTTTGCCTGTTGCATGGGCAATGCCTGTTTCTATGGCTTTTTTCTTGTAAGCGTTAATGCCATCGTTGGTTAACGATAATAAGGTTACCTGTGGAAAATTATTTTGTACAATAGCGGCTGTGTTATCGGTGGAATGATCGTTTACTACAATTATTTCTAATAAATGTGCAGGATAGGTTTGCGCCATTAAACCGTGTAACAAGGCTGCAATATTATTAGCCTCGTTACGTGCCGGTATTATTACCGAAAGCGTTGTTTGGCCAATAGAAGCATTGGCGGTAAATGGTTTTATTTTTTTCCAGCTAAGCCAATAATAAATAATTAATGCGCCATAACCGGTTAAAAAAAGTACAGTGATGAGTATGAGTATCATGCCCTGCAAAACTAATGAGTATTGTGTGTAAGAAAAATTACACTTTGTGACAGGACTTCTTATTCCCAGCCGAGTCTGACGCAGTGGACTCGGTGTAAGTGAATGCATGATTGGTTTAACGCCGAGTCCATAGCCAACGCACAGGGCTTAAATGAGACTCGGCTAGGAAATTACAAGTTCTCATCTCCAAATTTTCAAATTTTCAAATCGCCAAATCACCACATTATCCTTACTCTTCCCAGCCGAGTCTGACGCAGTGGACTCGGCGTAAGTGAATGCATAATTTGTCTAACGCCGAGTCAATAGCCAACGCTCAGGGCTTAAATGAGACTCAGCTGCGCAGAACAAAACCGCATCACCAAATTTCCAAATCACCAAATCATCACATCACCTTTTACAACCTGGAATAAAACGCCAACTGTATAATATGGTTATTAGAGTTAGGTGTGCCGGCACTACGTTCTAAAAACTGGTGCATATAACCCAACTCAACATCGTATTGTTTGCTTAGGCGGTAACCCACCGATGCGTAAGCCCTGTTTTGGTCAAACACTTTGCCGTTTAGTTTTTCTTTGTTTTGAACATTGAAAAATAATTCGTTTTGTATAGAAGCAAATAGTCCCTGATCGAATGGTTTTTGGGTGGACTGTGTTAGAGGAATGATACCCCTGAAAAAATAACGGGCACGTTGTGAGAAAAAGTCAGCATCGCCGGGACGTTGTAAAAAACGTTGTTCAAACCTTGCACGATGTTGCACAGCGGCACCAAATATTTTATGCGTATAAATATATTGTTCCCAAATGCGATGTTCGCCAATACGAGTTTCGTTGGCATCTAACTCGTCAAGCGTTAAGGTAAATGCATAGCCTGCTGTAATGGTTTGGTTAGGCTTTAAATAATAATTTACACCGGGACGAATTAACAGGATGGCACCATAGTTCCATTTGTCACGCATACGAAGTTGTATATCGTTATTAATGCCCCATTTGTTGTTAAGCTTTACATTGTTAAACCAACCGGCCCAGATGCTGCTGTAATGTCCTGCTTTAGTAGAAGGAGTGGTTTGGGCATAGGCTGTTGGTATTTGTACAACACAAAAAATACATACAAGGGCAATAACAATAGTTTGCTTAAACATGATGGCGAAAAATTTAAAACTTAAAATGGTGGTGGTGGTTTTGTTATTTGTTACTCGGGCATTTGTTGGCTTACACCTAATATACGGAGTTGTGCACAATGCTGAATAGAATTACTGAACGATGCAGTGAGTGACACAACAGACGATGATAGTAGTAATGCAGCTGATAACATAATAATTAAAATAACAAGACAACCATTCATACGAAGATAGGACATACAGATGTGTATGCCCTATGCATTGAATTATTTTAACGAATAGTTTAAAACCTATTCTTCAAACTGCGTAACAATTAAAGTGGATGGAATATGTGCTAACCACGGGCTATCTTCTTGCGTAAGTTTTGTCCAGCTTTCCATGCTGATGATTAATAAATCATGCAATTGTAAAAACTGACTATCGATGGTGGCTAACTGTAGCAGGTTAATATGATTGGGTGCCATTTGTTCAATAGAACGAATGCGCTCTTTAATATTGGAGTCTGTTTTTATTTCGCCGTTAATATCCAACACTGTTACTTGTGCTCCGTTGTTATGAATAAGTTTTTGTACGTAGGTAATCAGGTAACTGTCATTGGCATCTAACATGGGTACACAAATATTGTTTACTCGGGTTAAATCTTTATTAATGAAAATACCGATTGGCGTGTTGGACCTGGCCATAATTAACCGTGTACGTTCGTCAAACGGTGATGTTTCAAACAATTTTTCTTTACCGGTTACGGTGTTTAGTATTTTTTCAGGATTAATAATTCGGGTAGTAAATCCTAATAATTTGCCCAACAAGGTTCCTTCAAAAATAGATTCGCTCATGTTCATTAACAGTAAATCATACTCGCCCTTGTTGGCTACTTCGGCAATTTCTATATCAATATCGTTAGCAGTTTTAAATAAGGTAGTTACCGGCTGGTTTAGTTTTTGTGCTTCTTCAATTACGGGAACAAAACTTTCCTGCTCATACTCGGCTTCGTTAAAATGATGCACCTGGTGCGGTGTTAAATGCATGGCAGTAACCGCCGCATTTTTGCCTAATTTTTTTACCAGGCTGTTGGCCAGTAATAACAATGCTTTGCCGGATTGCGGTGTATCAAACGAAAGCAGTACTTTAAATTTTCTGTTTTCTTTTACCTCATAAGGTACGGGCTCCGGTTTTTTACGAAAAATAAAATTGATAAGGTCTAAGGCCGGACCCGTCATCATGGTAGTGGCCAAGGCCATAATTACCATCATGGCAAAAATTTGCGGGGTAAGTACACCCAGGTCGTAACCAATATTCAGTACCACCAGTTCCATTAAACCACGGGTGTTCATGAGGGCACCAATAATTAAACTGTCCTTCCAGTTTTGCCCCACAAACCTTGCCGCCAATGCACTGCCTATAAACTTACCGGCAACGGCAAATAAAATAATTACGCCGGTAACTTTCCATAAGTAAGGGTCGTTTAGTAAACCTATTTCGGTACGTAAACCGGTGTATACAAAAAATATGGGTAGGAGTAATACAAGGGCAACGTCCTCAACTTTCTCAATAAATATGCTACGGAATTTAATATTCTCAGGCATAATAGCACCAGCCATAAAAGCCCCAAACAATGCATGAATGCCAATAACCTCGGTAGCAAAAGACGATAGTAAAAGAGTGAGAAAGAAAATAGCTACAACTGATTTGCTCAGGTTTTCACGTACAGCATGTAAATCGCCTACACGTTTTAAAAACGGACGAACCACTTTTATCATTAAGGCTACATAAGCAATAGCAGCCAGAATGGTGTACAAGGCACTTACGAATGTACCGGCTTTTACAATGGCAATTACAATGGCTAAAATACACCAGGCGGTAATATCATCAGCCGCGGCACAAGTAATAACTACCGAGCCTAAACGGGTTTTGTTCATGCCCCTTTCCTGTAAAATACGGGCCAGTACGGGGAAGGCTGTTATGCTTAACGCAATACCCATAAATAAACCAAAGGAGGTAAAGCGCACATTGGCCGGGGCAAAAGTTTCGTAAATAAAGTAGGCTAATACTAACCCTAATGCAAAGGGAAAAATAATACTGGCATGGCTTATTACAACGGCATCTTTAGCCTTGTTGCGTAGTACTTTTAAGTCCAGCTCCATACCCACTACAAACATGAACATTATTAAACCAAACTGGCTTAATATTTTAAGGTTGCCAAATGAATCAGGCGGAAAAAGCGTGGCCGAAAAATCAGGGAAGTACATGCCAAACAAGGAAGGCCCCAATACTATACCTGCTATAATTTCGCCAATAACCGTAGGCTGACCAATTTTTTTAAATACCCAGCCAAACATACGGGCCACCAATATGATGGTAACAATTTGTATTAACAGTATTGCCAGCGGGTGACTAAGATTGGCTTGCATGGCATCTACAAACTGTTGCCATTGCGAGCTGTCGGTAGGTTTTGTATTAAACACACGACCCTCCTGCAAATTTTTACCATATTGTATTACTACAAAAATGAGGACGGAGAAAAATCCGATAACCCCAAGGTAAAAAAAACTGTTCTTAAACTTTTTCATGTATGTTGCTTTAGCACATATGGCTAATCGTTATTTATTTGGTAAGGCCATAAAACGCATACAGGTGTTACCTAAAACAGATGTAGATATTTGGTGGCTAAACTAAATTTGCGCTGCAAAAATGCGGCACTATTAGTTGATAATTTCAAAAAAGTAAGCAATCTGTTTAAGAATGTAACAAGGCAATTAAATGCTGTAACAAAAAACTAATTCTTTAGCTGCTGAAGAAAGTTTTGCCTGTAAATATCGCTTAAAGTTAAGCGCACAGGTTGTCCGGATTCGTCCGCCAGGTTCAGGGTAATCTCGTCAAAAGAAAAAACCTGTACCGTTTTTATAGCAATTAGTTCTCGTTTGTTAATGCGGCAAAAATCGCCGGTTGGTAACATTTCCAGTAGTTTTTCAAACGATATATTCTTTAGTGTAAATGTAATATTATCCGACAAATAAGCAATCTTATCACGGCTGTCGTTTTCCGATGTTTTTACATACAGCAGTTGGTCAAAAAATACCAGTGTTTTTCCTTTTTCGGTATTCCACTGAAAGTATTGTCTTGGTTTTACATCAGACTGTAAGCGTTGAACGGCCTTCTGTACAGCCTGTTGCAAACGTTCCATTTTTACCGGTTTACGTACGTAATCAATGGCGTTTAAGTCAAAAGCTTCGGCCGCATATTCTTTATAAGCCGTGGTAAAAATTACGGGTTTGCCATTTAGCAGGTTGGCTACTTGTAAGCCCGACATTTCCGGCATTTCTATATCTAAAATGCATAAATCAAAATCCAGCCCGGGAGCCTCGGCTAAAAGTGTTTGCGGATTATTAAACGCCTTTACCACTTCCAGTTCCGGAATTTGATTGCACAACATTTTCAGGTAGGTTAATCCCGGCAACTCATCATCCAGCAGTAAACACTTTAGCTTTTCTTTCAAGTAAATTTATTTTTAAGTGGGCAATATAAACGTCTTCTTCTACAAAACGATCCAGTTTATAGTCATCTTTATATAAAATATTCAAACGCTGATCCAGTGTTTTTGTACCAATGCCGCTATTGGCTTTTACCATACTTTTCTTTGGCGACATTTTATTAGAAACCGTCAGGTAAAAACAACCGTCTTTAAATTCAAACACAATAGAAATAAATGCATCCTGGCTTTGCAGGTCGGCATGTTTAAATGCATTTTCAATCAGGTCAATCGAAATCAAAGGTGCCAAAATCGCTTCTTCATACAGCGGATCATCCTCTTTAATCTTTGTTTTTACTTTCAGTTCAAACAAAGGACTTACTTTAATTTTATTAATCTCAATCAGGTTTAACGCAAACTCAATTTCTTCTTTTGGCGTAACCAGTTTGTTCCGGCTTTCGTATAAAATATAATCCAATACATTGGCCAGTTTGTCCAATGCAAAATAGGTTTGATAGGCGTGTGATTGTATCGAGTTCAACACGTTTTTAAACAAGTGCGGGTTAAGCCTTGCCTCCAGCGATTGCAGCTCAAGCGAGTCAACTTTTTTCTGCATGCTGTTATATTTGCCCACTGCATCGTTCACCACTTTTTGCTGCTGCGTTGTTTTTTTAAGTAAAACAATAATTATCAGCACCGCCAATAATAACAATCCGGCTATAGCATACACCACCCAGGAGCTGTTGTTTATTTGAAGTAGATTCATATTGTTATTTGTGTAAAGTTATTGTAAAATAAAATGAATAGGGTTTTACTAAAGGTTGATAGAGAATTTTTATGTTACCAGCTACAGTTCCCTGAGCATCGTTCCTTGCGTCGCACTCTTGTACAGCATATCGCTAATCATCATCGTGTTGTTTTTGGCAAAGTAGTAACAGTATTGGAATTGTAAGAAAATAGCTTTCAGCTTTCAGCGTTAAGCTTTTAGCTTGTACAGCATATCGCTAATTAGCATCGTGTTGTTTTTAGCAAAGTATTCGGAGTATTTAAATAATAAGAAAATAGCTTTCAGCTTTATGCGTTAAGCATTTAGCTTGTACAGCATATTAGCTCATCAGCACACTAATCATCATCGTGTTGTTTTTTAGCAAAGCATTCGGAGTATTTAAATAATAAGAAAATAGCTTTCAGCTTTATGCGTTAAGCATTTAGCTTGCGCTGTGCATAAAAAAGCTAACTTTAGTAGCTCTGTTATTATTCATCAGTTTACACTTAAGCCCATGTATAAAAAAACAAAAGCCCGGCAAATTAAAAGTTGGTCTATACTAACTGTGTTTATTTTATTTACCCATTGCATAGTAAATGAAGTAGCAGCTCAGGCTACGCAAAAGCCTCCATTGCATGGTAAACATTGGATGGCCATCACCGGAAAACCATTAGCTGCAACAGCCGGCTCAATGGTTTTTCAAAAAGGTGGTAATGCGGTGGATGCAGCTTGTGCCATGTTGGCCGCTACTTGTACTATGTGGGATGTGTTGAGTTGGGGCGGCGAAACGCAGGCTTTAATTTATAATCCCAAAACAAAAAAAGTAATTGCCATTAACGCATTGGGTGTTGCACCTACCGGTGCTACGGCTAATTTTTTTAAAAGCCAGGGGTATAGTTTTCCTCCGGAGTATGGCCCATTAGCGGCTGTTACGCCGGGTACTGTTGGCGGACTTTGTTTAATGCTGGCCAATTATGGCAAACTAAGTTTAAAAGAAGTTTTGGCACCGGCTATGCAAATGGCTGCTGGTTACCCTATTGATGCACAAACCGCCAATAGTATTGAACGTGGTAAAGACCGTATTAAACAATGGCCATACAGTAAAAAAGTATTTCTTACACATGCAGGCGAAAAGCGGGAAGCACCTGAAGCCGGTGAACTATTTGTACAAAAAGATTTGCTGACCACTTTAACCAAATTAGTAGAAGCTGAACAAGAAGCATTACGTAAAAAGAAAACCAGAAAAGAAGCGATTATGGCTGCTTATGACCGTTTTTATAAAGGTGATATAGCGCAAGAGTTTGTAAGAGGCAGTAAAGAACAAGGTGGTTTAATTACTATGCAGGATTTAGCTAACTGGAAGCCGATTGAAGAAGAACCATTATCAGTAAATTATAAAGGCATTGATGTTTACAAACTACAAAGCTGGACACAGGGCCCTACATTATTGCAAAGCCTGAACATTGCCGAAAACTTTGACCTGAAAAAAATGGGTTATAATTCTGCTGAATATATTAATACCATTTACCAAACCATGAGCCTGGCTTTTGCTGACAGGGATTTTTATTATGGCGATCCGGCTTTTGTACAAACTCCTATAAAAGGTTTATTAAGTAAGGCCTATGCCAAAGAAAGAGCAGCCTTAATAAACCCTAACTATAATGTAGCCAATGTACAACCTGGCAATCCTTATGCATTTGAAAATAAAACCAACCCGTACACCAAACTACTAGCCCAACGTAGTTTATTAACTGATACAGGCAAGAGCAAAGCTCCTGTTGATTTTGTACCCAAACACGACGCTAGTTTTTTAAACGGCGGAAACTTATTTGATCAATTACTGGCCGGTAATAATTCAGATGAAGACAGTTTATATCAGGATCGTTTGTGGCGAGGTACTACCAGTGTAGAAGCGGCGGACGAAGAAGGTTGGGTAGTTTCTATTACGCCAAGTGGTGGCTGGTTACCGGCTTGCATTGCGGGTAATACAGGTATAGGCATGAGCCAGCGTATGCAAAGTTTTGTACTAGACTCCATTATATCGCCATTTAATGTAGTGCAACCCGGTAAAAGACCAAGGGTTACGTTAACACCCTCTATGGCATTAAAAGATGGCAAACCGTTTTTATCATTTGCAGTACAAGGTGGCGATACACAAGACCAAAACCTGCTACAATTTTTCCTGAATATGGTGGAGTTTGGTATGACCGTACAACAAGCAACGGAAGCTGCTAATATAAACTCCAACCAATTGTGGTTATCGTTAGGCGGCACAAAATTAGACGACCGCAAACCCAAACCCGGTAGTATTTTAATTGGCCGCACTACCAGCGACAGTGTGCAAACAGCCTTAAAAAAAATGGGGTATATTATTGCTTTAGGCAACCGAACCAGTGGCCCAATAAACGCTATTTATTTTGATGATAAACATAAAACCTTATGGGGCGGTAGTAGTAATAATGGAGAGGATTATGGTATTGGGTGGTGAGTTTAGGTAATTTGAAAATGTGATGATTTGGAAATTTGGAAATGAATATAGTTTCTTATAAATCGAAGTGTTAACATTTATCAGTTAAAAATTAGCCTATGCCACTAAACCTTAATCAAATAACCGTTTCGGTAAAAAATGTAGAAGCCTCGATTGCTTTTTATGAAAAGCTGGGATTAAAACTTATTGTAAAAGCCTTACCACATTATGCCCGGTTTGAATGCGCAAGTGGTGATACAACTTTCTCGCTGCACCAAACAGATGCTGATATTATTGGCAATAGTACCTGGATATATTTTGAAACCGAGCAACTGGACGAAGATGTTGACAAACTAATAAAACAAGGAATTGTTTTTGAGTATTTACCAACTGACCAACCATGGTTATGGCGTGAAGCCCGATGCAAAGACCTTGATGGAAATGTTTTAATTTTTTATCATGCAGGAGAAAACAGAAGATATCCTCCGTGGCGAGTAGAAAGTAATTTGGGAATGTGATGGTTTGCTAATTAAAAAGTCAAAAGTAAAAATTAAAAAAGTTGTACAAATAAAATAGAGTACTGCATAATGCCCAATAGCATTACCGAACTACCCCGATTAAAATACGGGGTACTGCAAAGTGGCCAATAGAATTGTTGCAGCACAAGTGAGTGACACAACAGAAGATGATAGTAGCAATGTTGCTGGTAAACAAAAAAAATATACCCAATAAAAAAGCGGCTTGCAAAACGCAAACCGCTGTATTCATTAAATCATACATCCTTAAATCCTACATCAGAAATTTCTTAGTATTTCATTATTTTATTCACCGTTTCATCTAACCGGCTTTGGGCCATAAAGTTTTTTTCCAGTTCAATATTAAACGGAATAGGTGTATCCAGACTAGCGCAACGCAATACCGGCGCATCTAAATAACTAAAACAATTTTCGGCAATCCAGGCAACAATTTCGCCGCCAATGCCACCGGTTAAGCTGTCTTCGTGTAGCACAATTATGCGGCCGGTGCGTTTTACGGCAGCAGCAATAGCGTCGTAATCCAGCGGTAAAAGCGTACGCAAGTCTAAAATATCAATACCAATTTCCGGATGTGCGGCGGCATAATCTTCGGCCCAATGAACGCCGCTGCCATAGGTAATAATGCTCACTTCATCGCCTTCACGCACATGGCGGGCTTTACCAATTTCAATTTCGTAATACTCCTGTGGAACCGCTCCACTTACGCTGCGGTAAAGTGCCTTATGTTCAAAAAACAATACCGGATTAGGATCGTTAATAGCGGCAATAAGCAAGCCTTTTGCGTCCAGCGGGGTAGAGGGATACACCACTTTTAAACCCGGTGTATGTACAAACCAGGCTTCGTTGCTCTGGCTATGAAAGGGCCCTGCACCAACACCACCACCGGTTGGCATACGTATTACCACATCGGCCGCCTGACCCCAACGATAATGTATTTTAGCCAGGTTATTAATAATTTGGTTGAAGCCTACGGTAGCAAAATCGGCAAACTGCATTTCCATTAAACCTTTGTAACCTTTTAAGCTAAGCCCCAATGCGGTACCAACAATAGCACTTTCGCAAATAGGAGTATTGCGTATGCGTTCCTTGCCAAATTCCTGTACAAAACCTTCGGTAATTTTAAAGGCACCGCCGTACTCAGCAATATCTTGCCCCATTACTACCAGGTTAGGATGTTTTTGCAAACTTTGCTGCAAGCCTTGTTTAATAGCATCTAACAAACGCAGCTCCGGGCCTTGTGGCAGCTCGCCACTAAAGGATCGGTCGTTGTTTATTACCTGCACATTGGCATCGGTAATTTTTGGGGCATATAAATCCAGTAATTCTGTCTGGGTATCTATTACCAATGGGGCCGCATTAAAACCAAGCTCCAGTTCCGCATCCAGCTTTTCTTTCAGGCGGGTTTTTATATGCGTAATATCATCAACAGTTAACACACTTTGCTGTTGTAAAAAAGTTTCGTAGTTACTAATGGGGTCTTTTTGTTTCCATAAGTCAAACAAATGTTGCGGAACATACTTGGTACCACTGGCTTCTTCGTGGCCACGCATACGAAACGTAATAGCTTCTACTAAATAAGGTTTTTGGTGTTTAATGCAATATTCCCGTACACCTTTAAGCGTATCGTAAACGGCTAAAATATTATTGCCATCTACCGTTACACCGTCCATGCCGTAACCTTTGGCTTTATCTACCAAACTTACACAACGGTATTGCTCGCTGGTTGGGGTACTTAAACCATAACCATTATTTTCAATTAAAAATATTACGGGTAAATCCCAAACAGCAGCAACGTTTAATGCTTCGTGAAAATCGCCTTCGCTGGTGCCACCCTCGCCGCTAAACGCAAGCGCTACTTTTTGTTCGTTGTTTAATTTATTGGCCAGTGCCACACCGTCGGCCAATGCCAGTTGTGGACCCAGATGAGAAATCATGCCGCAAACATTATGTTCGCTGCTACCAAAGTGAAAACTTCTTTCACGGCCTTTGCTATAGCCATCCTGGTTGCCCTGCCATTGTTTAAATAATTTATGTAAAGGCATATCGCGGGTGGTAAATACGCCTAAGTTGCGGTGCAGAGGCATAATCCATTCGTCGTTATCCAGTGCCAGTGTTGCGCCAACCGCTATTGCTTCCTGGCCAATACCGCTAAACCATTTTGATATTTTTCCCTGCCGCAGTAAAACCAGCATTTTCTCCTCAATCATCCGTGGCCATAACAACCTTTCGTAAAAATGTGTCAACTGCTCGTTGGTGTATTCCTTTCTGTCAAAATTCATGAAGCATGCAAAATTTAGAGTCGTAAAATTAGCCAATAAAAACGTATAATTTTTTTTATTTGGTTACCGGCTGCATAGCCCTGATGCCCCCGAGCCTAAAAGTGAGTTGGGCCTTTAAATTTTTTACAGATTATTATTTGACCAGCAATAGTTCCCTGATTGATCGTCCCTTGCGACGCTCCGTTCAGGGTTCTGTTCTTTGTGCATCATCGTGCAAATACACGGGGTATAATCGATTGGTTTATTGTACTAGAGGGTTGTTTAGTTAAAACCGTTGAATATATTTTACAAAACTATAGCCCACGGTTTAAACCGTGGGCTATGTTATCAAACAGATGATAATGGAATGGATTTATCCATTTTTAATTGAAATAGAACTATAAAATCAACCTGTTGCCGCATTTTTTTGGCAGATTGGGAAATAGCCTATATTTGTTGCTATGTATTTACTTGTACATATCTGTAATTCTTACTCCTGCTGCTGTTGTTAGGCAGTTAATACGCTATTTTTGCAGCGAAAAATTTTACACGAAAAAAATTGTTGATTAGTATTACCACTGTTGAACGGGTGGAAATGTGATAATGAGGTAATTTGAAAATTTGGAAATGAGGGTTTACAATATTTATAAGATACTTACACAATGCCCAATAGAATTACTGAACAGCCCCGATTAAAATACGGGGTACTGCAAAATGGCCAATAGAATTGTTGCAGCACAAGTGAGTGACACAACAGACGATGATAGTAGTAATACAGTTGGTAAAATAAAAATATTATGAGCGAGTTAAAAGTATATAATTCACTAAACAGAGCAAAGGAAGTATTTAGCCCATTGGTACCGGGACATGTAGGCATGTATGTATGCGGACCAACGGTTAGCGGCGAAAGCCATTTGGGACATGCTCGTCCGTACATTACGTTTGATGTGGTGTACCGTTACCTACAGCAATTGGGTTATAAAGTACGTTATGTACGTAACATTACCGATGCAGGGCATTTTGAAGAAGAAGGCCGTGAAGCGGAAGATAAAATTTCGAAAAAAGCAGTGTTGGAAAAACTGGAGCCAATGGAGCTGGTGCAAAAATACACCAACCTTTTTCATTGGGGTATGCAGCAGTTTAATACGTTAGCACCATCTATTGAGCCAACTGCAACCGGACATATTGTAGAACAAATTGGCATGATTGAAAAAATTATTGCGGATGGTTATGCGTATGTGGTAAATGGATCGGTTTATTTTGATGTAAATAAATATGCAGCTAACTACGATTATGGTAAACTAAGCGGCCGTAAAATTGATGACCTTTTAGAAACTACCCGTGAGCTGGACGGACAGGAAGAAAAACGTGACCGTGCCGATTTTGCTTTATGGAAAAATGCTGCGCCTGAACATATTATGCGCTGGCAAAGTCCGTGGGGCGTAGGTTTCCCGGGTTGGCATATTGAATGCTCGGCCATGGCCACCAAATATTTAGGTAGTCAGTTTGATATACATGGCGGTGGTATGGACTTGCAATTTCCGCACCATGAAAGTGAGATTGCGCAAAGTACCATTTGCAACCACGAGAAACCGGTGCGTTACTGGATGCACAATAATATGATTACCATTAATGGCCGTAAGATGGGTAAAAGTTATGGTAACGTAATTACGTTTACGGAGTTGTTTAGTGGTAGCCATCCTATTTTGGAAAAGGCTTTTCACCCAATGGTAATCAGGTTTTTTATATTACAAACGCATTACCGCAGTACGTTGGATTTTAGCAACGAAGCCTTAATGGCATCGGAAAAAGGATTGAAGCGTTTATGGGAAGCTTACGAAAACTTAAATAAATTAAGTTACCCTGATGCACCTGCAACCATTGATGCAGAACTGGATGCAAAGATTGTAAAACTGGTAAATGAGTTTGAAGAGTTTATGAACGATGACTTTAGCACGGCTAAAGTAATGGCCAATATGTTTGAGTTGGCCCCGGTTATAAATTCGTTTAAAGACAAGTCAATTGCTATTACTAAAATATCGGCCCAAACATTTGCTTTGTTACAACAACAAATGAAATTGTATATGGAAGATATTTTAGGGTTACAAGCGGTTACCGAAGAAACCAGCGATAAACTAAAAGGCGTAATGGAGTTGTTGATAACCATTAGAAGAGAAGCAAAAACCAAAAAAGATTTTGTTACTTCTGATGCCATTCGCAATCAGTTAACCCAATTAGGCATTGCGTTAAAAGATGAGAAAGACGGTAATACTACCTGGAATATAGATTAAAGGGTTGAGGGTGTAGGGTTTTAAGGTAGAAGGTCTGCGTCATGCCGACCTTAGGAGGCATCTCCTTGCATAAAAGGAGTCTTCGTGTTTTGGAGGCCTTTCCTGCATAGAGGTGACAACCCTACACCTTACTCCTTATACCTTACGCCTCACTCCTTACAACCTTTAGCCTTCGGCCTTTTTGCTTGCCCTCAGTATTTCTCTTTTACCAGGTGGTCCGGGTATTTTTTCTACAGTAAACCCTGCGGCAATCATTGCCCGGCGCACATCACCTTTGCTACAATAAGTAAGTAGTAAACCATCGGGATGTAACATGTTAAATAGTTTTTCAAATACTTCTTTGGTCCATAATTCCGGTTGTGCCGTAGGTGCAAAAGCATCAAAGTAAATAACGGAGTAAAAGTTGTCGGATGTAAAGTTTAATACACTGTCCTTTATTTTGGTTAGTCTGAAAAACTCTGTTACTTCAAACATTTCGTCCCAGGGGCCTTCGTGCATTTTCATAAACAAGCGCTGATAATCTGGGGCATTCAATAACTCACAATAGTTTAATGTAGCTGCGTGTTTTTCGCTTAACGGATATAAATCAATGCCGGTATAATAAATACGGTTTTCGTGCTTGTCTGCTTCCATTAAAGTAAGTAAGGCGTTTAATCCGGTGCCAAAGCCAACTTCCAGCACATGGTGTACGCCTATATATGAAAACAGGTCGGAAGCTTTAAGGCCGGCTTCAATAAATATATGTTTGGACTCCTGAATGGCACCATGTACCGAATGGTAAGTAACATTTAGTTCGGGTATGGAAATAGTGTGAGATCCATCTTTTGTTAAAACAACCTGCCTTTCCATATAAATTTATTTGCTGCTAATATAGTGCACCTTACTATGCCTTTAACTTTTTAATTTTTCCTTTTTACTTAATGTTGTTTCCTAACTTTATCGGCCTAATAAAAGGTATAGTTTTATGAATACATCTACCTCCATTGCGTTTGAAAAAGAGACCGCTATAAAACAGTTTCAGGAGCAGCGGCTGCAAGAGTTATTGCAATACCTAAACACTCATTCCAAGTTTTACCAAAAATGGTTTTATGCGCAAGGCGTAAGGGTAGATGCGATTAAAACACTGGAAGATTTACAACAAATTCCACCCATAGAAAAAGATCATCTGCAATCGGAAAACGAACATTTTTTTTGTGTGCCGCCTAGTCAGATAGTGGAGTACGTAGCTACATCGGGTACATTAGGCAAACCCGTAACCATTGCTTTAACCGATAATGATTTGCAAAGACTGGCCACCAACGAGTATAATTCATTTGTTTGCGCCAATGGTTCGGTGTCGGATATTTACCAGTTAATGCTTACGCTTGACCGACAGTTTATGGCCGGCATGGCATATTATACCGGTTTGCGTAAACTAGGTGCCGGTATTGTTAGGGTAGGCCCTGGTGTACCCTCTTTACAATGGGAAACCATCGAACGTATAAAACCCACCGCCATTGTAGCCGTACCATCCTTCATTGTTAAACTAATACAGTATGCACAGGAGCAGGGTATTGATGTAAATAAATCATCCGTAAAAAAAGCAATCTGTATTGGCGAAAATATTCGTGATGAAGATTTATCGTTAAACGTATTGGGCAAACGCATCACCGACTCATGGAATATTGAATTGTATTCCACCTACGCATCTACCGAAATGCAAACAGCATTTACGGAGTGTCATGTTGGTAAAGGCGGTCACCTGCAACCCGATTTATTAATTGTAGAATTATTAGATGATAATAACCAGCCTGTAATTCCCGGCACTCCCGGCGAAGTAACTATTACCACTCTGGGTGTAGAAGGCACACCGTTGCTGCGTTATAAAACCGGTGATATATGTATTGCCTTAACTGATACCTGCAATTGTGGTAGGCATAGCCTGCGTTTATCGCCGGTATTAGGCCGTAAAAAACAAATGATAAAATACAAAGGCACCACTTTATTTGCACCGGCCCTGTTCGAAATACTGAACAGTATGGATACCATCAAAGATTATGTGGCCGAAGTAAATGCCAATGAAATTGGTACCGATGAAGTATTGTTACACGTAGTGCCTGTAAACGATACTACCGAAACCGCCAATAAAATACGGGCCTACCTACAAGCACGCTTGAGGGTAAGCCCGCAAATAAAGTACTTAACACCTGAGGAAATGCAAAAGCTACAATTTCCCGATGGCGGACGCAAGCCTATTAAGTTTATTGATAAACGCTAAAGAACAGTAAAGGATTTTTTGTTAATCAGCAACATTACTACTATCATCGTCCCTTGCGTCGCACTCTTGTGCTGTAGTAATGCTATTGGGCAATGTGTAAATGTCTTTATTGATATAGGAAACTTTCATTTCCAAATCTCCAAATCATCACATCGCCAAATTGTTTATTTAATAAAACTATACTTAAAATTGTAGTAACCGCCGGGGTTAAAATCTTTTTGGTCTTTGTAGTAACTAATAATAGAAAGTTTTACAAACTTCCCTTCGGTTGTTTTAATTACCAGTACTTTATCAGCAATAGGTTGTATGGTATGGTCGTCCATATTGTAGTTGTACCAACCGTTACCGCTGCCGCCTTGTATAGCACTGCTGCTGGCGCCGTCTTTTTTATATCCTGCTGTTGGAGCTTTCACTAATTTTTCAAAGCTGGTACCACCAACAATCTGTGCTTCAACTTTACCTTCGGCACTATTTAATTGTATAGCTGTTTTGCTAAAAGAAATATCCCAGGCTTTATTGGTTTTAGCCACCGGTTGGTTGGTTTCCAGGTCGTAATACACAATGCCATCAGCGGCATTCAGGTTAAATTGTTTTTTTTCTTCCTGCGCCTGTGCAGCTGTTGATGTTAATAATATTGCTGCTAAAGCAAAAAGCGTAAATCGCATGGTAGGTATTTATTTTAACTGTAAAAATATTTACTGCCAGTGGGTTAAAGCTTACTAAATCGGGAAAAACTATTTACAACTCAGGAAACAGTTTGATATAAAAATCTGTGGCAATTACTTTTTGAATCTCTAGGTATAGGCGGTTTATGGAAAATATTCCCATATCAAACACTAATCAGCGAAAATCTGGGGTGCCTTAATCTGCGCCATCTGCGGGAAAAATACCTTCTGTAAATTTCAAAATGCTTCAAACATTTTAAAAACCAGTCAATTAGCACAGGAGCAGAAAAACTCAATTTTTTAATGTGTATTAAGTACATATTTACTACCTTCACACCCTAACGGTTAAAATTTTGCTCATGAAAAAGGTTTACTTACTACAGTTATGCCTGTTATTATTTGTTTACGTAAGCCAGGCGCAATTACTGCATACCGCTCCGCAGTTTGCTAAGGAAACAGATAATATTACCATTACCATGGATGCCAACTTTGGCAATAAAGCACTGTTAAACTATTCCAATACAAACGATGTTTATGTACATATTGGTGTCATCACCAGCTTAAGCACAAGTCCGATGGACTGGAAACACGTACCCTTTGAGTGGACTTCTAATACAGCACAAAACCGTGCAACCTTTCAAACCAACAACAAGTATAGTTTTACTATAAATAATATCCGCAGCTTTTTTAATGTAACCGGTACCGAAGTAATACACCATATTGCTATTTTATTTCGCAGTGGTAATGGTAGCACCGTACAACGTAATAGTAACGATGGCGATATGTATGTAAAGCTCTATGGAGCCGATACATTAGCCGCAGGTTTTTCACAACCTTTCATGCAGCCATATTACAATGCTATTCAAGAACCATTGAGTAAAACACTAGGCGAAACCTTAACCGTTAACGCTGCTGCCAACAAACCTTCTACCCTTAATTTATACCTAAACAACAACCTAATTCAAACGGCAACCGCTGCCACAACTATAACCGCGACTCCTGTATTAAACACTGTTGGCAATAATACGTTGGTGTTAGAAACCATTAATGGCGCCAAAACCCTAACCGAGCATATTAACTTTAATGTAAATAATGCCGCTACCATATTACCATTACCAACCGGCGTAAAGGATGGCATAAACTATAACCCCAACAATACCGAAGTAACATTGGTATTATACGCACCCAATAAAAACCGTGTTTGTGTAATTGGCGAGTTTGCCGGAAGCAATTGGCAAGAAAACGCCAGTTTTCAAATGAACAAAACACCCGATGGCAATTACTGGTGGAAAACAATAACCGGACTTACACCCGGTACCGAATATGCTTTTCAATATTTAGTAGACGGTACTTTAAAAGTAGGTGAGCCATACACAGAAAAAGTATTGGATCCGTGGAACGACCAGTACATTAACGCTGTCACTTACCCTAACTTAAAAGCTTACCCTGCGGGGCAAAACGGAATTGTAAGCATTTTACAAACAGCTGCCCCGGCTTATAACTGGACCGTGCCTAATTTTAGCCGCCCCGATAAACGCAGCCTGATGGTGTACGAATTATTGGTACGTGATTTTATTGCCGTACATAACTGGCAAACTTTAAAAGACACTTTGGATTATTTAAAACGTATGGGCATTAACGCCATAGAAATTATGCCTTTTAACGAGTTTGATGGTAACGAAAGTTGGGGCTATAATCCTTCGTATTTTTTTGCACCCGATAAATATTACGGCACAAAAAACAGCTTAAAACAATTTATTGATGTTTGCCATAGCAAAGGCATGGCAGTAGTAATGGATATTGCCTTAAACCATTCAACCGGCAGCAACCCGCTGGCACAACTTTATTGGAACAGTGCTACCAACGAAACGGCCGCCGATAACCCTTGGTTTAATGTAACAGCAAGGCATCCGTATAATGTTTTTCACGATTTTAACCACGAAGCAGCACCTACAAAATACTTTAGCAAAAGGGTAATTGAACATTGGTTAAAAGAATATAAAATTGATGGTTACCGTTACGATTTATCAAAGGGGTTTACGCAATTAAACTCTTTAGGTAACGAAGCATTAATGGCACAGTATGATCCTAGCCGTGTAGCCATCTGGAAAGATTATTATAATGCACAGCAAGCTGCAGCCGCAGGTAGTTATGGTATTTTAGAGCATTTTGCGGATAATCAGGAAGAAAAAGAATTATCCGATTATGGTTTAATGTTTTGGGGTAACTCCAACCATGCATTTACCGAGGCTGCCATGGGTTATATAGGCGGTTCCAATTTTTCAAATGGCTTACATACAAGCAGGGGTTGGGCCAATCCACATCTGGTAACGTATATGGAAAGCCATGATGAAGAAAGAATTGTTTACAAGAACATCAATTTTGGTAATGCTTCAGGCAGCTACAATATAAAAGATAGCACCACTGCACTACAACGGGCACAACTGGCAGCGGCCTTTTTCTTAGCTATGCCCGGCCCTAAATTAATCTGGCAGTTTGGCGAGGTGGGTTACGATTATTCCATTAACTATTGCGAAAACGGAACCATTAATAACGATTGCCGCACCAATAAAAAACCAATTCGTTGGGATTACCTGCAACAAGCCCGCCGTTACAGTATTTATAAACTGTACCAAAAAATGGGCACCTTGCGTTTTACCACCGCCTACCAACATGTATTTGCTGCACAAAACACACAAATAGAACATGGCCTTGCTGATGCTTTTAAATGGATGCGTTTACGCTCTGCTAATGATACATCTTGTTTATTGGTAGTAGGTAATTTTGGTTTAACTGCACAAACCCAGCAAGTAACTTTTCCTGCTGCGGGCAACTGGTTTAATTATTTAGATAGTACGTTTATAAACATTACCGGCACTACACAAAACATAACCCTTGCACCCGGCGAATATATAGTTTACCTCAACCGTAATCTGTTAAACATAAATACCAACCCTCCTGTTGATCCTGAGCCCGAAGAACCAGAGCCCGAACAACCCGAAGAGCCCGGTAACGAAGTGTTGGCTACTGTGTTCCCCAATCCTTCACGCGGGCAACAAACCTATATAAAATTACATTTACCTGCTTCGGGAAAAGTGCAGGCCAGTATCTTTGATGCTTCGGGCAGGCCATTGGGCACTGTGTACGACGGAACATTAAGCAGAGGCATACATAACCTGCCTGTTAATAGCCGTTATACACATGGTGCAACAGGTCTGTATTGGATAAAAGTAATAGCAGGTTCTACCACAAAAACAGTAAAGTTGGTATTGTAGCGCTATTATGTAAAATGTAAACTATTGCTATCTTGTACCGCACCAGTCATTTAATTTTATATTTCAATTAGTAGATTGTATGCCCAATAAGTCACTCTTAAAAACAGCCGAAGCCGAAAAAATAAGTCACCTCGACTATTTTAAAATAGCCATATCGGTTGACTGTGTAATTCTTGGTTACGAACAACAGGAGTTAAAAGTGCTTTTAATTAAATCCGACTTAAAGGAGTTCTCCAACCTGTACTCTTTGTTGGGCGATTTAGTAAAACCCGATGAGGATTTAGATGCCGCATCGTACCGTGTACTGCACGACCGTACCGGCCTTGAAGATATTTTTCTGCAACAGGTACATACTTTTGGCACCATTAACAGGCACCCATCGGGCCGTGTAATAACCACCGCTTATTTTGCCTTGTTGGATATAAATAATGTAAAGCTTAAAATAAATAACAACCACCTGCACTGGCACCCGGTTAACGATATTAAAAAAATGGCTTTTGACCATAAAGCTATTTTAGACACCTGCTTAAACCGCTTACGTGAGCAGGTAATGGATCACCCGGTGGTGTTTAATTTATTACCCGAAAAGTTTTCGTTGCGTGAGTTACAGGAGTTGTACCAGGCCATTTTAAATACCGAGTTGGACAGGCGTAACTTCCGTAAAAAAATGTCCATTAAAGATTGGTTACACGATCTGGACGAAATGGAAGTAGATGTGCCACATCGCCCCGGTAAGTTGTACAAATTAAAACCGGCACTACGCAAAAAAGCAGTACAAAAGAAGGTAGAAAAAGTATAGCATAACCTGCAAAATACTAAAGCCGTAATGGCTTTTATACACCCACAGCGTTCAGTTGTGGGTTTTTATTTTTTGTTAATCAGCAGTAGTAATACTAATCATCGTCCCTTGCGTCGCACACTTGTACTGTATGAACTCTAATCAGCATCGTGTTTTAGCATGAGGCGTTTTGTTTGTAGGAGCGTGTTGTCAAATATTAAGAAAACTGTCAGGCTGAGGCACAAATAAAAGAGAGGTTATGTTCTTTAAAATGACAGGAACGTTGTCAGGTTGAGCCTGACGAAACCCAGTAGGAGTTCTTATTCTTCTGCGTAACCCTTCGTCAAGCTCAGGGTGACAAAGAACTCTACTGTCGCAAGCTATGCGAAACTTGCAGTTTCGCATTAATATGCTATCGCCTTTGGCGATGTATAAGCGGCTAAAGCTATTAGCAATAATTAAAGCCTTTTGTGCATAACACGATGATGCCCAAAGAACAGAACGATGAACGGAGCGTCGCAACGAGTGTTGAACAGTGTTACTGTAGCTGATAAAATAAAAAAAATTTTGCGGTATCAATAAATTTGTTTTAACATTGTGTATTAAATACACATTATAGTATTTTTAAACGAATTGCTTAACTCTTAACGATTGCTTATGTTGTGCACAAAATGGCTTCGTGCAGCCGTAACATTTTCCCTGTTATTTATATCGTTGTTTGCGTTAGCGCAGGATAAGGTTATTACCGGTAAGGTATTGGATACTCGTGATGGTAGCCCTGTTGCAGGTGCTAACGTTGCAGTAAAAGGTGCCGGACGTGTAGTACAAACCGGCGTTGATGGTGCTTTTAGCATTGCTGTATCTGCCAATGCTACTACGCTTGTTATTACATCGGTAGGTTTTACCCCGCAAGAAATTAATATTACCGGCAAAAGCACGGTGGATGTTTCTTTAGTATCCAGTAGTACAGATTTGGATGATATTGTGGTAGTTGGTTATGGTACACAACGTAAAAAAGAAGTAACCGGTGCCATTGCTAAGGTAAGTGGCGAAAAAATGAACGCCATACCTGTACCTAGTTTTGAAGCTGCTTTACAAGGTAAGGCTCCTGGTGTGCAAATTATGCAGGGTAACGGTTTAGCCGGCTCGGGTGCGGTTATACGTATCAGAGGTGTAGGTTCTATATCTGCCAGTGCCGATCCATTATACGTTATTGATGGAGTACCCATTGTTTCTGATCCGTTTTTACGTGGTAACAGTGGTGGTATGAACCAAAATCCATTAGCTTCTATTAACCCGGCCGATATTGAATCGGTAGAGGTATTAAAAGATGCAGGCGCTACCGGTATTTATGGTAGCCGTGGTGCAAATGGTGTAATATTAGTTACTACCAAACGTGGTAAAAGTGGCAAACCTTCGTTTAACTATTTTAATAAAATTGGTTTTTCCAGCGCAGCAATAAAACCGGAATTTGTAAACGGACAAGAGTGGTTACAATTAAGACAAGAAGCATGGCATAACAGTGGTAATACTGGTCAGGCGCCTTTACCGGGTACCCTTACTTACGCTCAGGCAAATGCTAATAATACAGATTGGTGGGATTTGTTAACCCAAACAGGTATTATAAACGAACATAACTTATCATTAAACGCCGGTACAAAAAAGTTAAAAACTTTTGCCAACGTATCGTATAGTGATAATGAAGGTTATATAAAAGCAAACTCCTATACAAGAATTGGTGCAAGGTTAAATATGGACTACATGCCGCACCGCATTGTAAAAATTGCACTTACTACAGGCTTTAATAAAGGTATTAATAAAAGAGTACCTGCTGCTTGGGATGGTGGTATTGGCGATGCGATGTCAGGTGCATTACCTATATATTCTGTATATGACGAAGATGGAGATTATAATGTAAACACAACTAATCCCATTCGTCGTTTAGAGCAAACAAAACGTAGAGAAGTGGATAACAGATTTTTAGGTGGTTTATCGGTAGAGGTTCAGCCGTTTAAAAATTTCTTCTTAAAAGCATCGGGTAACTTAGAATACAGAAATGCTTTTGATGACCAGTTTGAAACATATATCTGGACACAAAAACCTGTAGCCGACTCAGGAGTTATTCGCCGTTCGCCATATTGGGGTACTAACTGGAACACTTCGTTAACCGCTAATTACTTATGGAATATGGGAGAAAACCATAAATTCAATTTCTTAGTGGGTCAGGAAAATCAATCTGTATCATTAAAAGACTACAGTGGATACGACTTTTTTCAATGGTCAGGCAAACCTTACTGGACCGATGTAAATACCCGCCAGAGTTATAAAAACTTAAGGAAAAGAAATTTAGATAACGACCAGATTGCCGAAAGACAAAGAGATGCATGGACATTTACCAGTTTCTTTGGTCGTTTAAATTACAGCATTGCAGATAAATATTTCTTCCAGGTTACCGGACGTTTAGACGGTTCGTCTAAATTTGGTAGCAATAATAAATACGGTTTCTTCCCGGCTGCATCAGCCGCCTGGGCAGTTTCAGAAGAAAAGTTTTTGAAAGATGTAAACTGGGTTGATTTATTAAAACTAAGAGCCAGTTATGGTATAGTTGGTAATGCTAATATACCATCGGGTGTTTATTATGATAATTTTCAACGTGGTGGAGCAAACTACAATGGCGCACAAACTTTGTATTTAAACAGTTTGGGTAACCCTGATTTGCAATGGGAAAATATGCGTAACCTTGATGCAGCCGTTGAGTTTGGTTTGTTTAAAGGACGCATAACCGGTGAATTAGCGTATTATAGAAAAGTATCTACAGACATATTGTTATCACCCGGTATCTCACCATCGGCAACCGGTGTAGGTAATATTTGGCGTAACCTGAACGACACTAAAATTTTAAATGAGGGTGTTGAGTTTAGTGCCAATATTAAAGTAATAGACAACAAAGATTTGAAGTGGACGGTTGGTGGTAACATTGCCCGTAACTATAATGAAGTATTAAAATACGAGTTAGGTCCGGACGCTGTAAGCGGCGGTACAAATGATACCCGTATTGTAGAAGGCTTACCGTTAGGTGTTAACTACCTGGTACGTTACCATGGTGTTGATCCTACAGATGGCTTACCTATTTGGTTAGACAATACCGGTAAACAAACTAAAACATTTTCTTTAAATCACCGTGTTTTTGCCGGCTCAGTATTACCGGATTATATTGGTGGGTTTAATACCGCATTAGAATATAAAAACTTTGAATTAAGTGCTTTATTCACTTTTGTAGTAGGTGGTAATATTTACGAAAACTCTGCTAAGTATCAATTCCTGGGAGCATCAACCAGAAACTGGAATTTTAGAACTGATTTATTAGACCGTTGGGTTAACCCGGGCGATGAAACGCAGTACCCTAAAATAATGTACAATGCGGCTAATTATCCGGGTGTACCAAGTGAGGATCAGTTTAACTCTACCATGTTCTTACGTGAAGCAGATTATATGAGGTTACGTGAGTTAACTTTAAGCTATAGGTTTGATCCGGCTAAACTAGCCAAATGCCGTATTAAAGGTTTACGCTTGTTTGCAACCGGTAGTAACTTATTTACATTTACTAAATACCCTGGTGGTGATCCGGAAATTACCCGTGATTTTGAAAACCCACAGGATCGCAACTTGAGTCCTAATATTACTTATTTAACTGCGCCATCGCAACGTAATATCATTTTTGGATTAAACCTATCCTTTTAAGCCTTAAACAGATTGCAAGTATGAAAAAGATAATATATTTCACCCTGATGGCGGTAATACTTACAAGTGCATTCAGCAGTTGTAAAAAATTCTTAGAACGACCACCAGCCGGTCAGATGACAGAAGAAGAAGCCTTAAAAGATGAAGCCGGATTTATGGCATTATTAAATGGCGAGTACACTTTGTTAGCCAATAACGAGTTTTATGGAGGCCGTTTACAAACAGCAGCCGAACTACTAGCAGACCAGGTAGATGGGAGCCGTTTTACCGGAGATTTTTCTGAAATTTTCAGAAGACAAAATTCCATTTTCGGTGGTTTTAGAGATGGTTTATATAACAATGGCTACCGCGTAATTAATGTTGCCAATTTATTATTAAGTAAACTAAGTCTAATAAATGCAGGTGCACAAGATAATGCGAAAGGCCAGGCATTATTGTTCCGTGCTATTGGGCATTTTGAAATGGTACGTTTGTTTGCACAACCTTATGGTTATACAAATGATAATAGCCATGATGGTATTCCTTTGCGTACCTCGGTAGATATTACATCTGTTCAACGTTCTACAGTTGCCGAAATTTATACACAGATAATAAGTGATTTAAAAGAAGCCGAACAATTATTACCAGATACTTATCCGGGTAATTATAAAGCAACAAAATGGGCGGCAAAAGCTTTCCTGGCTAAAGTCTATTTCCAAATGAATGACTTTACAAATGCTTATGCATCGGCATCTGAAGTAGTAGGCAATACAACATTTGTATTGGATAATGCTTATAACTTGCGTTACTCACCTGCTTTAAGTAAAGAGGGTATTTGGGCCATACAAAATGTAAATAACTTTTACAGTCCGGGTGGCGAATTAAGGGGCAATTATCGTTCTGACTTAGCTATACCTGTATTAAACTATACCAATCAGTTTTTTACATTAGCTACACAAGATCCTGCTGATATACGTAAAGCTTGGTATAGCAGTACTTTACAAACTGACTATAAAGTTCTGACTAAATACAATCGTGACTTTTTTGATTTGCCCATTGTACACTTAACAGAAATAAAACTAATATTAGCAGAAAGTGGTGCTGAAATTGCTGCTGCTAATCCCGGTGCTTTAACCGCAGCTATCACTAACATTAACCAAATTTTATCCCGTGCTTATGGCGGTACAACCCGAAATCTGGGTGTAAATGCTACAGCAGGGCTGGTAATTAATACAGCACGTAAAGAAAGGGAATTAGAGCTGGTAGGTGAAGGAAACCGTTATCACGAAATAAAACGTATTGGTGCCCGGAATAATACAAGTGTTGATCGTCGTGGTTCGCCATGGAATTGTAATGGTTTTATATTGCAATTTCCGAAGGCCGAGCAGGATGCTATGACCAGTTTTAGGTTAAACCCCGAAGGCGGTTGTTTTTAAAAAAATTAAACTGATTGTTATATGAAATGAAGCATAAAAATTATCAAGCAACTTATACCTCAAGCGATGATAATTTTTATGCAAAATTCCATCTGACCATTAAAAATCTAAAAGATAAACAGATGAAAAATATTATTTTAAAAATTTCATTCTTACTTTTTATTTCAGCAGGCATCATTGGGTGTCAGCCCGATAAAGTGGGCGAAATAGGTGCTATAAGAGATATTCCTTCAAGCTTTGCAGGCTCCTGGAAATTAACCAAAGCGGTACAGGTAGATGAGGATGTGAAACGTAAAGGCAGCAGCTTCATCTTTAATACCATCGATTTAACTTCCTTGTTTCCTTACACCGATTTTAAGTTAACGCTTAATACTAACAGTAATGGTTCGCCAACAACTTTTACAGCCGATGCAGGCGCATCACCGGCTATCATTGGTTTAACCAGTGGCACTTGGGCTGTGGATGATGGCAAAGCTCCTAAAGCTATTACATTTAAAAACGGCTCATCAACAGAAGAGGTTACACTCGGAGCCTATCCTATTGGCGGCGATAAAAAGCTAACGTTCAGAATAGAACGTAATGATGTAGAAACGGGTAAGTTGATGATGTCTTACACCTATGAATTTACAAAACAATAAAACGGCTGTTGTCTGAAATAAGCCGGAAAAACCAGAGATGCAAGCAAGGTTTTTTGGCAAAATTACAAGCAGCATTAAAAATAATCACATGAAAAAGATACTGTTTACATGTTTAATAATGGGATTAGCTTTTCTTACAAAGGCCCAAAACCCCACATTTTCGCCGGCTATTTTCAGTGCCGAGGATGAGGTTACGTTTATAGTAGATGTGAGTGGAACACCACTTGCCGATCAGCCAGAAGCTTACCTTTGGATGTGGTCTAGTGCAGGAGATAGTCCTGCAAATGGAGATTGGGGTAATTCCTCAGACGCAGCAAAACTGACACATGTAAGTGGAAATAAATGGAGTTATACTTTTACCGCAACAATTTTATGGGGGCGTCCACCTTCTGACTTAACAAGCTTTGGTTTCTTGATAAAAACAAAATCCGGTTCGGCAAAAACAGGTGATTATAACCCGTTTGCCTTTGATCCACTAGTTTTTGTACCAACTATGTTAAGAGTATTTCCTACTAAAGCAGGTAGCAGCGATATCATTACTGTAAATTTTGACAGAACATTGGGCGGTACTGTTGACGAGCAGCGTATGACACCGGTAACAGCAACTATTACTGCATTTGATGAAACAGAAGCTCAGGTAGGCACACCTATCACTATTCCTGTTCGTGTTTTACAAACTAATATATGGGCTGCAACCTTTAATCCAAAGTCTCGTTTTACACCGGGTGCAGGCCATACACTAAAAAAGTTTACCTATAAATTTAATGGTACCGTATTGGGTACAACAGGTGCACCGGTAAATGTAAGTTCGTCAGAAGCTTCTTACGAATTTGTAAACCTTAACTAACACATGCTCTTGTCATATTTAAAATGATTATGATGAAAAATATTGCTCTTTTTATAACTGCAGCATTTATAATCCTAACAGGTTGTAAAAAAGCAGACTTTAACGACAACACCGTTACCGGAGAAGGCTTGGTAGATTTTACTTTAATTGAACCAACTTCAGGTTCTTCATTACAACTAAACTCGGCCATACCTAATACTGTTATTCCTTTTAAATGGAATGCGGCTAAACCGGGTTTAACCACAGCCCCAAAATACAAAGTAGTAGCTATCTTAAGAGAAGGTGGCGATTTTGCAACGCCTTTATTATCCTTCGAATCCGGTAATGCAGGAGCTGCAAACTCATTAGATCTTACCTACAAACAGTTAGATGATGCATTAGCCGCTAAAGGCATTGCGGCAGGTGCAACAACCAACTTAAAATGGTCGGTAATGGCCAGCAATGGTGATAAGGAGTTGTTGTCACAAAGTGTGTTTTTTCTTAACGTAAGAAGATTTAAAGATGGAGCCAGTCCTTTTTACTTATTAGGTCCGGTTTCTTCTATGAAAACAGTAACACTAAATCCTGGTTCTACTACACAAAACATGGTGTTTAACTGGACTCGTTCTAAGCCGGCATCCGGAGGACCGGCCATAACTTATAAAGTATTGTTTGCAGAAAGAAAAGTAGATGCAGATGGCAATGTTTTACCTGTAGACTGGAGCAACCCTTTGTTCTCAATCAATGCAGATAACGCAGGAGCTGATAGCCTCGCAACCATTTCGTATAAAAACTTCAGCGATTTATTAACTGCAAATGGTTTCACAAGTTTACCCGCTGCGGCAAATCTTTTGTGGACGGTATCTGCCACTTCCGGCGACTGGCGTCAGGTATCCGACTATCAAAATGAGTTATCTATAATTCGTGAGGTAAAAGTATATATAGTTGGCGGAGCAACACCAAATGGTTGGGATATTGCAACTGCATTACGTTTAACCGAAGATCCTCGCTTTCCGGGTACTTACTTTATTTATGTTTACTTAAAAGCTGACCAAATAAAATTTGCCAATGCACAGCAATGGCCTCCGGCCGAGGGTGTAGTTGATTGGGGTCAGGCCCCAGGCCAACCCGCAGGCACATTAACAGAAGATAGCGAAGAAAATATTAACATTACAACAGCAGGGGTTTACCGTGTTACGGTAGATTTAACAAATAACAAATATTATCTGCAAACAGCAACAGCCAACGGTATAGGCGGTATGGGTATGATTGGCGGTTTCCAGGGCTGGAGCCAGCCGGCAACAAAAATGCAATACCTCTCTCAAGGGTTGTTTATGTATATTACCAATATGAACCAAAATGACGAATTTAAGTTTCATGATGGCAACGATTGGGATAATGGTGCTAATAATAAGAACCGTTGGTTTGCATTAGATAATACAGAAAAAATGGTTATCGATCCGGGAGCGGGGTATGACAACTTTAAATGGCCAAATGCTAACGGTAGAGTAAGGGCTATTTGGGATGGTTCAAACCCGTTAAACCTAACGTATCTTATTAACTCGGCTGACGAAATGCGTGTAGTGGGTGATGGTATTAACCAGGCCGGAGTGTTAGATTGGAACCCGCCAAGTTCTCCTCAAATGACTTATGCCGGCAATGGTGTGTGGACAATTACACTTACCTTAAAAGCCAATGGCGAAATTAAATTTCTTGCAGGTAATGATTGGGGTGCATTTGACTACGAAGATAATAGCGGTCAGAGTAATGCAACAGGTGTTGCCAAACCTATAAGCTGGACAGGTGGAAACGGTAACTTTAAAACCCCTGCCACCGCGGGTACTTATACTATTACGCTAAACGAGTATGCGCAAACAGTAACCATACAATAAGTATACAACAATACAACATACAAAGCCGATGTATTTTTAGATACATCGGCTTTTTTTATTAGGGGGTATCCCCGTGCTAGCAAACTACGGCTCGTTCCTCACCTTGTTTACTAACACGGGGTCGGGCTAACTACGTTAGTAACCTTCGCATAAAGCAATTGCATTGCTTTAATGCTCGCTTATGCTATATCTTTTGCCCCAGGCTGCCATTGCCAACCCTTCGCAAAAGGATGCCGCTGCTATCCCTCACCCATACATCGTCAAGTATTTTCTTGTAAAAAATTAATACTGAATAGTAACTGTTGCCTTACCCGTTACAGTAGGGCAGGTTGTAGTGGAAGTACAAAGATCTCCTGTACATTGCGTAAGCGATACGAAATATTTTTTATCGGCACCAACACGGGTAACACCGTTAGTGCTATAACCATTGGTATAAGTAAATCCATCTGCGTTAAGCCCGTTTTTAATATCAACGGCATTAGCATCTGTAAAAGCACCGTTTACATCCGGATCATTTGACACCGTACTGCCTAAATACCCACCAGTCCTTTTTAAACCCGTGAATTTTACGCTATACATTTTTGCATGGTTATCTATGTTTATGTCAATACCCACTAATTGCGTACAGGTTTTTGAGGCACCCTTAGTTTTAGTAACCAGCTTAGTAGTAAACGGAACTTCAAAAGTTTTGGTGCTTCCGGCTTCCGGCGTTTTTTCTTTATCTTTTTTACAGCTAATTAAAATAGTGCTGCACATTACAAGTGCAATGGCTAAAAACTTATTCATAAAATTTGTTTAAGTAGTGATGGTTTGATTTTAAAACACATCGGATGGGGCTAAAAATGTCATCAGCTTAGCCGCCAAATAATCTGGAGTAATTCTTGGGAATACTATAAAGTTAGGGAGTGCGTCATGCCAACGATAGGAGGCATCTCCTGCCTTTCAAAGTTATATTTAGATTCGGGAAGCATAACTCTTCGTTGCCTGCGCTATAATAAGTAAACTAAAAAAAGGAAACGTTATGCTTTGTTTTTAACAAAGCATCGTCTTGCAAAAGCCTGAAAAACTAACAATAGCGAACCTTTGCTATGATAAAAGCACTCCGGTAAAAGTGTGGTTTGTTAAGTATTATTTTTTATAATTAAAGTTTGTCATTCGTTACAAACGAATGAGAGCTTTTCTATTTTTTTATATAGTTTTATGATGTGCAAGTACTGATATAGTTCAGAACCAAGTCATTTTACTTCGTAATAATGTAGCAAAAGGGAACTTGAACAAAAGATCTCCAATATACTATAAGTAGGGTTTAACGTATAATCTCGGAGGAACGCTCATTGCGCCCTTAATAAGTATTACTAAAGAAAAAAGATTAAAAAAATGAGAATACGACTAATTGCTTTTGCAGTATTATTAACTCTTTCTTGGTGTAGTTGTGGGACCGAAAAGAATATTTGCACTTATCAGGTTGATTTGTTTAGAACTTCTCAGTCATATGATTTTTTTTATCTAAAAATTGATAGTGTATTTGAATATAAAGACAGCTTGGGATTGCAATCTCAAAAGCCATTAGCTTATTTTTTGACTAAATATTGTACGAATAATGATACAATAAATTTTTATCTCAAGATTAATGATAGGGATACAACTTTCAAAATGAAAACAACCTTAAGCGATTCTTTATTACTTGGTATGGGTAATAATAGATTTATTGTGTTTAAGAAAGGTGAATATATTTGGCAGTTGGACTGAGTGTACTGCACCCACGTTCTCTTAGCATGTAAACTGAAAAGTCTTTTTAAGTTAAAGGAAAGTTGTCTATTGTTTGCAACAATAGCCTGCAAACAATGCTAATAATAGGCCCGGCAGTTTAATACATGCCGGGATTTATTTATAAAAAAATCTTTATTTTAATTTTTTGCTTGTTGTTTGGAATTGAACGGATTTCAGGAGGATAATTGATATTACTACTTTTGGACAGGATGTTAACGATACAATTTTTATGTATTCAATAATTCCTAAAACGAATTTTGTTGATAAACGAAATGGGTTGATAAGGTTGTAAACCCCGGTTTGTTAAAAGTTATTTTTTATAATTAAAGTTTTACCATTCGTTACAAACGAATGACAGCTTCCCTAATTTTTATATAGTTTTATGGTGTGCAAGACTACAAACAACGAGGGTTGATGTTGAACTTAAAATATAAGTATCTCGATAAATAATTTTTTAAATGTTTGTTATTATATTGTTCTTTAGCAGTCTTATTTTAATTATATATGGTTATGTAGTCAGGGCTTATTCAATTTATTTTTTTTGGGAGAGTAGGGATATTGGATGGGCGTTGTTGCTTTTGACAATTATTGTTTTTCTGGTAAAACGTATTAAATTCTTAAAATCTGTTAAGCGGAATAGAATAGCGGAGAAAGCTATTGTTGTAATGATTTGCTTTATTTTATTTGTACAAAGTACACTTTTGATATCTTTTTCTAATCATGAGGCTATCAAGGCAGTAAAAGACTATATAGTTAATAGCGAAATAATAACGGATCAAATCGGAAAACTTAAAAGTATTTATATTGTTCCGCTAGGAAGTATTTCTACTACAAAACAAGATAACGGTAATAGTTTTGGAGAAATAAGGTTAGCCCTTGTTCTAAAGGGTGAAAAAGGATATAAGGACGTTAAATTCTTTTTGACAAAACAATCCGGATTTTCGAAATGGAATGTCGTTTCTCCATATTGGTAATTTACAGTTGCCCCAAACCTAAACTTTTTTCCCACCGTTGTTTGTACGTGGCGTAGGCAAATAGTAAAGCGTGCCAATAATCAATAGTGCAACCGGCACAATGCCCAGTAAAGAAAAGCCCCGATTAAAATACGGGGTACTGCAAAGTGGCCAATAGAATTAATTCGATATTAGTTATTGTATTAGCCTCATTGATGCTTCGCGTTGTTGCAGCACAAGAGTGCGACGCAACAGACGATGCTAGTAGTACTGCTGCTGACTACATAAAAAATACAAATACCGCACTTACCGACCATAATATTGGCTTAACATATTAAAAAAAGCAATTCATCGAATAGAAATTTATTGTATAAAGCCATAACATAGTTTTATTGCTACAAACAATTAACTATGGATTTATTACAAATAGATACAGTAACTAATCAAGCCTCAACTTTTGCTGTAAAAGCCAAAGAAATGGCTATGGAATATGCACCAAAATTATTGGGCGCTATACTGGTGTACCTTATTGGTTCCTGGGTTATAAAAAAAGCTACACAGTTATTAAATAAAATGTTCATTAAGAAAAACTATGAACCATCCCTGCGTACTTTTTTATCATCGCTGGTAAGTATTGCCTTAAACATTTTATTGCTGCTTTCGGTTTTTGAAATGATTGGGTTAAAAATTACGGCCTTTGCTGCTTTACTGGCGGGTGCCGGTTTAGCCATTGGTGCAGCGTTAAACGGATCGTTGGGTAACTTTGCCGGCGGTGTAATGATGCTGGTGTTTAAACCCTTTAAAGTGGGCGACATGATTGAGGCACAAGGTCAAATTGGAATTGTTACCGAACAAGGCATTTTTAATACCATGATTTTAACGGCCGATAATAAAACGGTGATACTGCCTAACGGGCCATTATCTACCGGAACAATTGTAAACTATACTACACATGGTAACCTGCGTGTAGATCTTACCATGGCTATTGCCCCTAATATGGAAATTGAAAAAGCCAGGCAAGTAGCCATTGTTGCTATGGCACATCACCCAAAGGTTTTAAATTCACCTGCACCGGAAGTAAGTGTATTAAAAGTAGGCGACGGCATGGTTACGTTAGCAGTTAGACCATATACCAAACAGCCCGATTATTGGGATGTATATTTTGGTGTACAAGAGTTGGTTAAAAACGCCTGGGATGCTAATGGCGTGGAAGGGCCTATACCACATAGAGTAATTATTCAGAAATAATAATATTGTAGCAAATAATATATAAGGCAGTGCGAAAGCACTGCCTTATTATGTTTATATAATAGAGCATAAAAAGTATTGCCCTATTGCTATACGCATAACAGCTACAGTTTACTTATAATTATTAAGGCATTATAAACTTATTATAACCTAGCGTGCGTATGGCGCTTAAACAAAAAAGCAGGCCATTGGCCTGCTTTACTTATATAAAATTAGCTTAGTTCAGTTCTTTTAGCTGAGCACCAAAAATATTCTCTTCGGCTTTCAGGCGTTGCTCCCATTTCCAGGCACTGTCCATCATTTCATCCAGGTTATATTTAAGCTCCCAGTTAAGCTCGGTGCGGGCCAGGTTGTTATTAGCGTAAATGGCAACCACATCGCCGGAGCGTGGTGGTCCAATTTCATATTTTAATGCTACGCCACTTACTTTTTCAAAAGCTTTTATAGCTTCTAGTACAGTAACACCATTACCGGTACCTAAATTAAACACATCACACTTGCGTTTGTTTTTACCTTCACGTACATAATCAATAGATAGTGTATGCGCATGCGCTATATCACATACATGTATATAATCACGCAGGCACGATCCGTCACGGGTGTCATACTCCGCACCATAAACCGTCATTTTATCTAACTTACCAATAGCAGTTTGTGTAATAGCCGGTACCAAATTTTGCGGACGACCAATGGGCAACTCGCCAATTTGTATAGATGGATGCGCACCCACCGGATTAAAATAACGCAATAATATACACTGCGTATTATTTTTACTTTTAGCAAACTCGTTAATAATTTGCTCACCCATTTGTTTGGTATAACCGTATGGCGATTCGGCCGGTTTAGGTGGCGTTTCTTCGGTAACAGGTATTACATCAGGCGAGCCATACACCGTGCATGACGATGAAAAAACAAAATAAGGTATATTAAAATCCTGCACACATTTAAGCAGGTTAATTAACGAGGTAATATTGTTTTCAAAATACATCAATGGTTTTTCTACCGATTCGCCAACGGCTTTATAAGCAGCAAAATGTATAATGCCATCAATATCATCGTTCTCCTGAAAAATGGCGTAGGTGTCGTCAAAGTTGCATAAATCAACTTTATAGTTTTTTACACTTTTACCCAATATTTTTTCTACACCCAGCATCATGCCGGGGTTAGATCGGGAGTTATTATCCACAGATATTACTTCGTATCCGTTTTGTACTAAATCAACCACCGTATGCGAGCCAATATAGCCGCAGCCGCCTGTTACAAGTATTTTAGCCATAATTTTAAAGTAGATGCAAAATTGCACTTTTTTTGCCGAATTATTACGGTATAAATACGCAATCGATATACAGCGTGAAGTGGGTTAGACCAAAAGCAGGAAAGACGGTGAGCGGTAGATAACACCGGAGTTTTTTTATTTTTTGTTAACAAGCGTCCCACCCTTGATGCCCCCAGCCCCTAAAGGGGAGTTTGGTTGCGTCGCACACTTGTACGTCCGGTAATTCTATTCAGCATATTGCAATACCAAAATCTTTTTGTAAAATATTGCTCCCGTAGAGACGCCATGCTGGCGTCTAAAAAATATATTCTACCCCGAGACGCCAGCATGGCGTCTCTACAGTTATTCAAAAAAATCAAAGATTCCAGCAATGTAGGTGTATATAAATCCTACATCAGTAAATCAGAAATCATAAATTCAGCTGAAGGGCTGCACGACTGGCCCCGAATAACGAAAACTACGGCTCATTTTATTCGCCTTGTTTTCTAACACGGGGCTTGGTTATATTTTATTGCTGAAAGGCTGCACGACTGGCAGTAGTAGCTGCAACTGTAGCGTGGGCGGGCAGCATAGCTGTTGCACTACTACAGAAGGCGTGAACTGCTGCTGATCGGAGTTACTACTGCTGACAGCCCCAAATAGTATTTTATTAGTATGTAAAACTCCGTACCATTAACCAATAACTGCTAACCATTAACTACTAACGGAACAAGTGTACAATATGATACACAATAAGTGCAATTAAAGCACTTACCGGTATGGTTAAAACCCATGCCCAAATAAGGTTAATGGTTACGCCCCATCGTACAGCCGATAAACGTTTGGTGGCACCCACACCCATGATAGAACCGGTGATGGTATGCGTGGTACTTACCGGTATTTTTAAAGCCTCGGTAATAAATAAGGTAAGTGCACCGGCAGTTTCCGCAGCCACACCTTCAAACGGTGTTACTTTGGTAATACGAGTACCCATGGTTTTTACAATTTTCCAACCACCGCTCATAGTACCTACGGCAATGGCACCATAACAAGCCAATGGAATCCACGGCAACATATGGTCTAAGCTATAACTGGTAGGATCGTAAACAATTAAGGCGGCCATAATTACACCCATTACTTTTTGGGCATCGTTACCACCATGGCCAATACTAAATATAGCCGATGATACTAACTGTAATTTTTTAAACCATACAGTTGCACGGTGTGCATTAAGGCTGGTAAGGAAAAGTGAGAAGGTGGCCATTATCAACATAATTAAACCAAGTAATATCCATTTAAAGTTAGAACCATGGAAGATAACTTTGGCTACATATGATTCGTAATGCGACTTTAAATTTTCCGGATTGGTTTCCATAACCGAAGCCAGAAAAATAAGGGTACCTATAATAATTAAGGACGAGAATATTTTTGGTCCCCAGCCTTTACGGAAGGAGTAAATAAACCAAATGGATATGATAAAAGCCATGATCATACCAATTAATGGTGCCAAAAATATAAACAGTGCAATTTGTAAAACGGGTGCTGAATTAATGGCTTCAAAACTACCATGATGCGCAACTGCGGCACCAACCAACCCGCCAATTAATGTATGCGATGAAGAAGATGGAATACCACGCCACCAGGTAAACAAGTTCCATATAATGGCGGCCATAAGCCCCGAAAAAATTACCTCCAGTGTAATAAAATCGGTTTTTACGGTTTTGGCAATGGTGTTGGCCACGCCATGATCTTTAAATATAAAAAACGCTACAAAGTTAAACATGGCAGCCCACAATACTGCCTGAAAAGGTGTTAACACTTTGGTAGATACTACTGTAGCAATAGAGTTAGCAGCATCATGAAAGCCATTGATATAATCGAAAATTAATGCCAACGCAATAATGGCAATCAGAAAATTGTAATCCATATAAGGAGTTAAGCGTACTTAATAATGATACTTTCAATTACGTTACTGGCATCTTCGCATTTATCAGTAACCATTTCCATTACCTGGTAAATTTCTCTTTTCTTAATTACCTCTTTGGCATCAGGCTCTGTTGCAAACAAGCGCTCAATGCTCATGTCAAACACATCATCGGCCTGGTTTTCAATGCTGTTAATTTTTACCAGTGCCTCGGTAATATTGCGCATGTTTTTCATGTCGCGTAATTCCTTCACCGCTGTACGAATATGAAAAGCGCCTTGCTCAATTAACTCGGCAAACTTTTGCATACCCATATCGTTAGGGTTAACACGGTAAAAGTTTATTTTTTTAGCCGATGCGTAGATGTAGTCTGCAATATCATCTAATGAGGTAGCCAGGTAGTGAATGTCTTCACGGTCAAACGGCGTAATAAAGTTGCGACCTAACTCGGTAAAAATGCTGTGGGTCAGCTCGTCGTTGGCATGTTCTAAGTCTTCAATCTGTTTAATGTAGTAAGCTCGTTTGTCAAAATCGGTTTCGGCAACTACTTCTTTTAAAACAGTACCCATTTTAGCGCAGTTTTCAGCTACTTCTTCAAATAGCTCGAAAAACACCCTGTTTTTGGGCATAAAAATTTTTAAAAAAGAATTAAGCGACATGCTACTTGTTTTAATTGTGTGCGAAATTAGTTGGTTGCTATGGGTAGCAGTTGTGTGTTAAGAGAATTAATAATTCCTTAATATTGAAAATTGCCGCTCTTGTTTTATTATAAATATGACTATCAGTTGTTTATAAATATTTACCTGTCCCAAGCAATGGTTAAATTGTTATTAAACTTACGGTTTAAAAGTAAAAATTCAAAAAGCAAAATTTAAAAAGTAGTTATTTATTTAAAGTAAAAACAGGTTCTTTAAACTGTTTTTACTTTTTAGTTTATCTGCACCTTTTCCATCTTCTCCAACCATTCGTCACTAATGGTAGCGCCCAAACCCGGTGTTTCGGTAATGGTAATTAATCCATTAGGTGCATATTCAATACCACCACTAACAGGGTCTTGTTTAAACATTAAGGCCGTATCAAAATCAAAATGTACAATTTGCGGGCTGCTCAGGGCAAAATGTACAAAAGCCGTCATAGCCAGGCGAGACTCCATAAAGGCACCAACTTGTAAATGCAGGTTAGCAAAAGTGGCCATATCTACAATTTTTATGGCTTTAAAAATGCCGCCCGATTTTCCCAGTTTAATATTCAGGTAATCGCAAGCCTGTAGGTTAATCAGTCTTTCTGCATCATGTTCGTCGCCGCAGCTTTCGTCGCTCATAATTTTTATAGGGCTTTGCCTGCGTACCTGCGGCAATTGCATAAATGCCCAACGGGCAATAGGCTCCTCGCAATGTTGTATGCCGTAAGGCTCCAAAGCATTCAGTGTTTTTATGGCTTCCTCCACACCCCAGCCTTGGTTGGCGTCAATGCGCAAGGGAATTTCATTGCCAACCGCTTCACGAATGGCTTTTATACGCACCACATCCAAAGCACCATTGCTGCCCAGTTTTATTTTTATAGCCGGATAACCTTGCTCTTTTATTTTAAGTGCATCCGATGCCATTTTTTCCGGTGTACTAATGCTTACGGTATAATCGGTATAAATAATTTTCTTGTTATCGCCACCTAAAAACTCGTAAAGTGGTACACCTGCATTTTGCGCAGCAATATCATACAAGGCCATATCAAAGGCGCTTTTAATACTGGTGTTACCATAAATAAGCCGATCCATGGCAATAATATTATCCTCAATGTCCAATGCGTTTTTGCCTATCATTAGTTTGCCCAGGTATTTGCCCACTTCCATACAAGTACCGGCACTTTCGCCATTAATACTCATAAACGGACTACACTCGCCAAAGCCGGTAATACCTTCCTGTGTTTTAATTACTACAATTACATTTTCCGCATTGGGTATAGGCCCCAGCGAAATAATAAAAGGCTCTTTTAAAGGAATAAACAGTTTGTATAACGAAACCGACTGAATAGTAATTTGATCGAAAGACATGCAATTAGTTTGTAGTAAGTAAAAAATGGAAGGTTAAAAGTAATGAATAAAAATAGAAGAAAGTCGGGAAGACGGAAAGTCGGGAAGTCGGTAAGGTTGAATTGACAATGGACAAGTGACAGTTGAAAACTGTACGTGGTAGTTCCTTGAATAGAGTTGACTGAAAAATTAAGATTATGAAGTCAACAATTATTATTTAAGTGTCAATTAAGGGCTTATATCACAGATCAAAAAAATCTGACATCACAGATTAAATCCTACATCATCAAATCAGACATCAGAAATCATATTGCTGAAAGGCTGCACGACTGGCAGTAGTAGCTGCAACAGTGTGTAAGCATGGTGGGTGGCGTTGCACTACTACAGAAGGCGTGGACTGCTGCTGATTAGCATTACTACAGTTGACAGCCCCAAAAAATTATAAAAAAATTGGTACTAAACATTTGGAAAGCCCCTTAGGTAGTTCGTACTTTGTATATTAATTATAATTACTTCACTGTCGCTATTTTTTCCTTTCATCATTTATGTCCGTATTTAATCAATCACGTAGTCGTATAATAAAGCTTATTTTTTTATTGGTGTTTATTGTGATTATCGGGCAATTAATCAATTTGCAATTGTTATCGGGTAAGTATGGCCCCATGGCTATGGACAATGCGGTTTATCCCAAAATTGTGTATCCGGAACGTGGTATTATTTACGACCGTAAAGGGAAAGCAATATTGAATAATGTAATTATGTACGACCTGATGGTTACTCCCGCCGAAATTAAAGGCATGGATACCGCCGCGTTTTGTAGCCTGATGGAAATAGATACAGCAGATTTTAAGAAACGTATCATAGAATCAATTATTAAAAATACAAGGGTAAGGCCTTCCACATTTCAATCGCTGTTAACGCCGCAAATGCAAGCCCGCTTTGAAGAAAACAGTTGGCGTTTCCCCGGTTTTGCCATGGTAGAAAGACCGGTAAGATTGTACCCGTATAATGTAGGTGCGCATTTGTTAGGGTATGTAAGTGAGGTGTCGCCAAAAGATATTGAAAGGTCGGAACGGTTTTACCGTATGGGCGACTATATTGGTAAAAACGGTTTAGAGTCCTCGTACGAAAAAGTACTGATGGGCCAGCGTGGTGTGCAATACATGATTAAAGACAACCGTAACCGACTGGTGGGAAAATATGAGGATGGTGAGTTTGATACAGCCGCTATTGCAGGTCGTGGATTGCGTACCTATTTAGATGTTGAATTACAGGAAATAGCCGAAAAAATGCTGAGTGGTAAAGTAGGTGCGGTGGTTGCCATTGAACCCAAAACAGGTGGTATACTGGCCATGGCATCGGGCCCAACTTTTAACCCTAATGATTTAACGGGTTACGACATGCAAAAAAACTATGCTCGTTTAGCATTAGATGTAGCACAGCCTTTATTAAACCGTGCGGTGCAAGGCCGTTACGAACCGGGTAGTACATTTAAACCATTGGGCGGGTTAGTAGCCTTGGAAGAAGGTGTAATTACACCGGCTTACGGTTACCCTTGTGGTGGCCGCTACTATGCCTGTGGTACAGGTAAGCCTGGTTGTACGCATAGTAACGCAGGCCACGCTGCCAACTTACGGGTGGCAACAGCCAACTCCTGTAACTCTTATTTCACGCATATTTATCGCTTGGTGGTTGATAACAAAAAGTACGGCAATGTAAAAAACGGTTACATGAAATGGCGTGAGTATATGAACGCATTTGGTTTGGGTGTAAGGCTGGGTGTGGATGTTCCATCGGAAAACGCAGGTTTTATTCCGGATACATCAGTGTACAATAAAGAAAACCGTGGCTACTGGAGTTCCTGTACCAACCTTACCCTGGGTATTGGTCAGGATAAAATGGGTGCCACACCTTTACAACTGGCAAACGCCATGTGTATTATTGCCAACAAAGGTTATTACTACACACCACATTTTGTAAAAGGTATTGATGATGAAACGGAAGCCGACTCGGTTTACCTGGCTAAATACCGCAAAAAACACGAAGTACTTACACATATACCTGATGAAATGTATCAGGAAATAATTAACGGTATGGAAGATGTAACCATTTTTGGTACTGCCACCCGTACCCGTGTACCGGGCCAAAGGGTAAGTGCCAAAACCGGTACGGCCGAAAACTATACTTTTTTAGATGGCCGAAAAATTAAACTGGAAAACAACGCCATGTTCGTATGTTTTGCACCGGCCGATAACCCTAAAATTGCCATTGCTGTAGTAATGCAAAATGCAGGTTATGGTGGTACATGGAGCGGCCCTATTGCTAAGGTATTAATGGAAAAATACTTGAATGATACTTTATCAAAAGCCACTAAAGCGGAGTATGAGAACTTTGTTAAAGTAAACCGTATGCCTAAACACTTTGCCAGGTTGCAATATCGTGAGGACTCTATCCGGGCTCGCTGGTTTTTTGATAAAACCAAAGACAGTACTTACATAAGAAAATATTTACGTCGTGGCGAAGCACCTGCTGAAAAGAAAGAGAACAATCCGCCAAAATCAACTATTAAGTCGGCTATAACATTTATGTTAGAACCTAAGCATAAATTTTTTCGCAAACCAGAAGCACCAGCATTAACAACCGTATGAGTCAACGTAACCCGGGCATATCAAAAGGCATAGATTGGTCAGTGGTAGGTATTTATATACTGATTGTTACCATTGGGTTAATGGCCATATTTGGCGCTACCTATAAAGACGGCGACCCCATTGTACAAAGCTTTTTTAATTTCAGTACCGACTATAGTAAACAGTTCATTTTCTTTGGAGTATCACTATTGCTGGGTTTATTTGTATTACTAACCGATAGTAAATTTTTTCCTGCTACTGCAAACATCTTTTATGCGGTGGGTATTTTTATGATGTTGTTGGTATTTCCCTTTCACTCCAATATTAAGGGTACAGAATCTATTATAAAACTAGGCCCGTTAAACTTTCAGCCGGCAGAGTTTTGTAAAATAACCGTAGCCTTAGCGCTGGCAAAATATTTATCACGTCCTGATACAGATTTTACCCAAACCCGTTCGCAATTAATTGCTGCCTGTATTACTTTGTTTCCGGCTATACTCTCCATTTTACAAAAGGAAACAGGCCTGGCCTTGGTATTTTTTGCCTTCTTTTTAGTAATGTTTCGTGAGGGCTTACCGGCCAGTATTTTAGTGGTTGGTTTTAGTGTTGCAGCATTAGTAGTAATGACCTTGTTATTGGAAAAAAACTTACTCGCCTTTATACTCTTAGGTATAGGTTTATTAGTGGCTTTATTATTACGCAGGCAAATAAGGCGTGATAAAGTATTACTGGCAAAAATCATTGGCATTACGGCTATATGTGTAGGCATACAATTTTTTGCCGTACCATTTATTTTTAAAAGCGTTTTAGGTAAACACCAGGTAGAGCGTATTTACAGTACCATTGGTAAAGAAATTCCGGAAGAGTATATCCGTGGCGAAGTAGTAATTAACGAAAAAAGTGGTAAGCAGGAAAACACAGCCGACTATAACGTAAAGCAATCAAAAATTGCTATTGGTAGTGGCGGATTAACCGGCAAAGGTTTATTAAAAGGCACACAAACCCGTTATGGTTTTGTACCTGAGCAGCGCACCGATTTTATTTTTGATACCATTGGCGAAGGCTTTGGTTTTATTGGGAGCTTTGTGTTACTCGGTCTTTATTTATTATTACTCTTTCGTATTGTTACCATTGCCGAAAGGCAACGAAGTGTATTTAGTCGTTGTTATGCGTATGGCGTGGCATCTGTAATATTTTTTCACGTAGCCATTAACGTATCCATGACCATTGGCTTAGCACCGGTAATTGGTATTCCGCTTCCCTTAATCAGTTACGGCGGCGCATCCTTACTAACTTTTTCATTGTTGATAGCCATTTTATTACGCCTGGATGCAGATAGACAAATGGTGCTGAGATAAACACCCCAACACCATTTGACAAAGGTCTTTCTATTGAATTAAGATTTAATTTTTTTAGGTCAGCAGCATTACTACTATCATCGCCTGTTGTGTCACTCACTTGTGCTGCAACAATTCTATTCAGCATTATGCAAGTTTTCTACTTTATCAGAAAACCTCATTGGCACATTTCCAAATAAACTAATTTCCAAATTGCTTTCAATTATTGAAGCGTTCCATTCTCAATATACCTTGTTTGCACACTATCTGCATTTGTCGATGCCGGATTACCTGCTAATAAAATGGTATAAATCTTTCTGTCAGTTACAGGAAAAGTTCTGTTGGTATTTATATTACTTCCATTAGAGGTTGTAATAGAAATTTGACCGGCATTTACTTCCATAAAATCGGTAATACCACCATAGCGTAAAGCTGCACTGTTAACAGGGGCATCATTGGCTGTAACCGTTACTGTTGGCGCTGTAGAATCGGGTATGGCATTTATATAACGTATATATGCTTTACCGGCTACACCATCCAAACTATCCAAACCATCTTCTACCACTACTGTACGGTAATTATTATTAGCACCAATTAAAAATGCAGAATAATATTTTCCATCTTCATAGTTAGTACTAGCATTTGCAAAGCTTGAGTTTGTACCAAATTCAAAGGCGGTTAAAGTACGGGTACCGGTAAATACACCGGTGTACAAACCATTGTAACTTAAAAAAGCCAAAGGCTGATTGGTAAACCTGTTTCCACCAATTTCAAAACCAACCTGGTTTTTATCAGGGGCTAAATTAAAAGCCATTAAACCTGCAACAGGTGTTGCTGGTGTATCATTTTTGTTTTTCATACAGGATTGCATCGCTATTACCGCAACTGCTAAACACAGCAACCAGTTCATTTTTTTCATGTCGTATTGTTTTTAGATAATACATTATTAAAAAATAATGCCAGAGGGGAATAATTTTGAAAAATTCAGCGTTATGAAAATCATAAAAACAACGTTAGCAATTATAACAGTCGGGTAATCAAAAGATAAACAGAAAACGGCTTGTTAACGGGGTACAACTAAAGGAGTGTTAACTTTGCATAAGCTTTAACAAATGAATGTAAACAATGCCCACATATACAACAACAGCAGAAATTGATACTTTATTACAGCAGGCTAATGCCGCTACTATGCGGTTTAAAAAAGCAACTATTTTACAGCGTGCTGCATTAATGCACCATATAGCCGATGCTATTGAAGCATTGGATGAAACATTGTTACTAACCGCACAACAGGAAACCAATATTCCTATTGCAAGATTAACTAACGAGAAAGCAAGAACCGTTTTTCAATGGCGTAGTTATGCCGACGCATTGGGCAGTGGCAATGTGTTACCGGTACGTATAGATACTGCTTTACCCAATAAAATGCCGGCACCTAAACCTGATTTACGCAAAACCTATTTACCCATTGGCATAGTAGTAGTGTTTTGTGCCAGCAATTTTCCGTTTGCCTATTCAACAGCCGGTGGCGATACGGCTTCAGCTATAGCAGCAGGTTGTGCGGTAGTGGTTAATGCACACAGTGCACATGTACAAACTTCCACTATCATGGCTTCGGCTATTGCAGCGGGTATAGAAAAAGCGGGTTATGATAAAGCTTTGTTTTCGCATGTAATAAGTAACGGATTTGAAAATGGTAAATACTTAGTGCAGCATAACTTAGTAAAAGCCGTGGGTTTTACAGGCTCCTATGCAGGCGGAAAAGCTTTATACGATATTGCACAACAAAGGCCACAACCCATACCAGTATTTGCCGAAATGGGTAGTGTAAACCCGGTGTTTGTATTACCGGGAAAACTAAAAGCTAACCCCAAAAAATTAGCCGAGCAATATGCAGCATCATTAACATTAGGCGTAGGTCAATTTTGTACCAACCCGGGAATAATGATAGTACCAGATATACCGGAGACAAATGTGTTTTTGGATGTATTGACAAATGAAATTACGGGCACTCAACCGGCGGCTATGTTGCATAGTGGCATTGCTGAAAGTTTTCATAAAAACAAAGCCACTGCTATTGCGCAACCCGATGTAACAGTGATAGCGCATGCACCTTATACTACAGCTAGCGATGGCAATGCCATGGTAGCTTTAACCAATACCGAAAACTTGATGTCTAATAAAGTATTAACACACGAAGTATTCGGTCCATTTGGATTGGTGGTAAAATATACATCTGTACAGGATGCAGCGGCAGTTATTGAATCCTTAGAAGGACAACTTACCGCTACCGTTTGGGCCGAAGCTGAAGAGGCTGCTGCAAACGAAGCGTTAATAAATAGTTTAAGTGAAAAATGCGGACGAATTATATTTAATGGCTTCCCAACTGGTGTAGAAGTAAGTTATGCTATGCAACATGGTGGTCCTTTCCCTGCGGCAACAGATAGCAGGTTTACTTCGGTTGGCCCCGATGCTATTAAACGATTTGCCCGACCGGTTAGTTACCAAAACTGGCCCGACAATTTATTGCCTGATGAACTGAAAAATAACAATGCCTTAAAAATTTGGCGCACCATCAATAATCAATTAACGAAAGATGATGTTACCGTTTAATTGGTCGTGTTAAAAAAAACGACTGAATGGTATAACACGATGATGATTAGCGAACGGAACGGCCCCGATTGAAATACCGGGTACTTGCAAATTGGCCAATAGAATTGTTGAAGCACAAGTGAGTGACACAAGGGACGATGATGGGAGTTACTGTAGCTGGTAACATAAAAAATACCTCAAATTAAAGCCATCGCTTTGTTTGTAATTAGTTATTAGACCATTAAAAAAGCCTGTTTGCCAATTTTATGCTGTCAGGCACTTGTTTAATTATATTTTTGTGTACTTTTTAGAAATATGAAAAAAGCAATATTGCAATTTTTGTTTTTAGTTATGGCATTGGTTTGCACCAACCTGTTGCAGGCACAGTTGTTTACCAATGCGGAGAAGAAGATTATTTATGGTGGCGACACCAGCGCCATGTTACGGGTGATACAAATTACCGTACCGGCGGAGAATACAATTTTACTGACGCCTTCAACCAACATACAACACAATGCACCGGGCTTGGATTTGTTGGCCAAACGTATGTTATTAGCTATGCGTGATACGGCACGTCCGGGTGTGGGTATAGCGGCACCGCAATTGGGCATTAATAAAAAACTTATTTGGGTACAACGTTTTGATAAAGAAGGTGCCCCTTTCGAATTTTATGTAAATCCGCAAATCACCTGGCAATCGGTTTTGTACCGCAAGGGTAGGGAAGGTTGTTTATCAATACCGGATATAAGTGGTAACGTGTTGCGCCACTATACCATTGGTTTAAGTTACCAGCAACGTGACGGAACATTTAAAAACGAAATTGTTGAAGGGTTTACGGCAGTAATATTTCAGCACGAGATTGATCACCTGAATGGAATTTTATTTACACAACGATTGCAAGAGCAGGACAATAAAAAGTATTATCCGCTGGCAACCGGCGTGGATTTATATTTGGAACAACCATCTAAACGATAATTATTTAAAGAGCGCCACAACATGTATATACAATCTACGGCAGCTATAACGCCGCAGGCATCATTTGAAACAATTATAAACAAGCCCAATAATTATTCGGGCGACAGGCTGGCTTGTGTTGAACCGGATTATACAACTTACATTGATAGTAAATTGATACGCCGCATGAGTCGTGTAATTAAAATGGGCGTAGCGGCAGCAAAAGATTGTTTACAAGCGGCCAATGTACAACAGCCGGATGCTTTTGTAACAGGAACGGCTTATGGTTGCCTGGCCGATACAGAAGCTTTTTTATCCAGGATGGTGAGCTTTAACGAAGAGCTGTTATCACCCACATCATTTATACAATCAACACACAATACCGTTGGGGCACAAATTGCTTTAATGTTACAATGCCATAACTATAACAATACATTTGTACACAGAGGTTTTTCATTTGAGAATGCATTATTAGATGCTTCTTTATTATTAGCAGAAAAAGAAGCCGGTAATGTGTTAGTGGGAGCGGTTGATGAAATTGTAGATGCCAGCCATACCATTTTACAAAGATTTGGTTTATACAAAAACAGGTCAGCAAGTACAGCATTATTAACCGAGCCCGGTAAAGGAACCATGAATGGCGAAGGTGCTGTTTTCTTTTTGGTGAATGATGAGAAGCAAGATAACAGCATGGCAAAGCTGAATGATGTTTATACTTTTTACAAGCCTGCATCTCAATCGGAAATAGAACTGGAGATAGAAAAATTTTTAGCCACACAAAGTATAACGATTGATGACGTGGATATTATTTTAACCGGTTTAAATGGCGATTTTACTAATGATGCGGTATATAAAGACTTGCAGTCAGCAGTGTTTAATAATAAACCATTGGCGGGGTTTAAACATTTATGTGGTGAATATCCTACAGCAACATCATTTGCTGTTTGGTTAGCCACTAACATATTGCAAAGTGGTAAAGTGCCTGATAGTTTTGGTATAACTGCAGATAAGCCCAAACGTATTTTAATTTACAACCACCAACAACATATACACCACGCATTATTTTTGCTGACAGCATGTTAAAATTCAGGCTTACCATAACTGCATTATTAATTGCTATTATAGCCTTAGTGTTATATGGTATAAATAATAGTTGGCAATATTTTTGGCCGGGCCTTGTTGTTATATTGGTAGTTGGTAGTCTGGTTTTATTTTATGGTAGTTACTATATTAATTCAGGGTTTTATGTAAAAGCCATTAGTTATGCTAATACATTGCAAAAGCAAATTGCCATTAGTTTTGATGATGGGCCTTTGCCCGAGTTTACACCACAAATATTAAGCATACTAAAAGAAAAAAATGTACCGGCGGCATTCTTTTGTATTGGTAAAAATGTAAACCTGCATCCGCAGTTATTACAACAAATACACGAGCAAGGGCATATCATTGGCAATCATAGTTACAGCCACGGCAAATGGTTTGATTTGTTAAGTGCCGAAAAAATGTACGCCGATTTGCAACAAATGAACACCGTTACTCGTCAGGCAATAGGTGTAACCCCATTATTGTTTAGGCCGCCCTATGGGGTAACCAATCCTAATCTGGCAAAGGCAATAAAAAAATCGGGATTTGTAACAGTGGGTTGGAGTATTCGCTCCTTAGATACCGTAGCTACCGATGCCGATAAATTGTTACACCGGGTACTTGGGCAGGTAAAACCGGGAGCAGTGGTATTATTTCATGATACCTGTGCCGTTACGGTAACCATGTTGCCCTTGTTTATAAATGCTGTAAAAGCAAAAGGGTACAATATTGTACCATTACACAAAATGTTAAATTTGCAACCTTATGCGTAGGCTAGTTATTACAATACTTAGTTGTTTTTTATTTATATGGGCACAGGCACAATACCCGGGTTATAAGGCGGTTGCTAATACCGATGCTTTTAAAAAAAGCTTTACGCAAACATCACAAAAAACCAATACGTTAAAAAGCGACTTTACACAAGAGAAAACGTTGAGCATGTTGGCGGAGAAAATTGTTTCCAAAGGCAAGTTTTATTTTAAGAAAGAAAATGCCATACGCATGGAGTACACATCACCGTTTCAATACCTGATGGTTATTAACGGGAACAATGTGTATATAAAAGATAACCAGAAGGAGAATAGAATGTCGGCCAAGTCCAACAAGTTATTTCAATCTATCAATCGTATTATGATGGATTGTGTTAAAGGAACCATATTTGACAATAAAGATTTTTCGGTAAAACTGTTTGAATCAGGCGATAGCTACCTTGCCGAATTAACACCGGTAACGAAGGATTTAAAAAAAATGTTTAGTAAAATAAATATGATATCGGCTAAAAAAGATAACATGGTTAAAAAGATAGAAATGCATGAGCCTTCAGGCGATAAAACAGTATTGTCTTTTATAAACCCTGAACTGAACACAAACTTAGCAGATGCGCTTTTTAATACCAATTAGTATCGTTTTTATATTGGCCGCCTGCGGATCATCGTATAAACATTTGCAAAAAAGCGATGGTTCAGCTACATGTATTGCCGGCTTAACACCGCAAATAAATACCACATTATACCGTGCACAAATAAATATAACCGGCCACTATTTAAGCGGCTTGTTATTAATAAAACAATTGCCCGATAGCAGTGTAAGGTTATTATTTACCAACGAGGCCGGCTTTAAATTTTTCGACTTTGGTTTTCCTGCCACCGGTAATATGGTTGTGTATCACATTACTGACAAGATGAACAAAAAGGCAGTTATAAAAACCCTGCGTAAAGATTTTCAGTTATTATTAATGAACAGGTTAAGCGAGGCTAAATACTTGTCAAAAACAGACGGTACAAACCAATACCATATTTACAAACAAGGGAAAGATTATTACTACTACCAAACCAATAATCATTGCGATAGTTTAGTGGCCATGGAAAGAGGCAGTAAACGTAAAAATGTTGTAGATATACAATTTACAGGTATGCAAAAAACCTTACCAGATTCTGTTTATATTAAACACAATAACTTTGCCTTTAACATAGCCCTAAAGCAAATAAATAATTATGCTGAATAATAGTTTTTATAAGGTTACTAATACGCAGGAAACAGATGGTGGGATAGTATTAACCATACAGTTTAATGCACAGCATAAGATATTCGAAGGCCATTTTCCTAACCAGCCGGTAGTGCCCGGTGTGTGTACATTACAAATTATTAAGGAGCAGCTATCGCAGCAATTGCAACAGCCGGTTGTGTTACGTGAGGCTGCGCAGGTAAAATATTTAAACATGATAACACCTGCGCAAGCGCCCATAGTAAATTTTACTATTCTATACCAAGTGCATGAAGCTAATGTTAGCGTAACCGCAACCATTACTGACGGTACTGTTACTTACTGCAAAGCACGCCTGGTATTTACCACCAATGTATAGTTGTTAAATGGCAACCTTGGCCCAGTTTTCACCCGTTTTAATCCGGTAAATCTGCATATCGCTAACATTAAATTTGGTAGCAATTTCTTTAAGCGTTTTACCTGCCGCCAGCATTTTTTTAATGCGCACAACGTCCTTCTCTTTCAGTTTTCTTTTGCCGCCACCGCCACCAATTTCTTTGGTACGTTTAATAGCTGCAATAACTAAAGGGTTCTTTCTGTTATGCTCGGTAACATCTTCACGGGTTGCCCATGCTAAATTTTTAACGCGGTTATTTTCCTTATTATGGTCAAGGTGAATAATAAATTTTTGTTTGCTTTTTGGTTTGGGCAAAAAATATTCTGCCACCAAACGGTGAATTAAAATAGCAACATATTCATCATCCATTTTTTTACGCCAAATAGGGTAACCACCTTGTCTGCTACAATTTAGCAAAAAACCATCAGGTATATTTTTGTTATATTTTACCAAACGACCGTAGTTAGATATGGCATATTTGTACCATACTGCACCCTTGGCTTCATGTCCTTTCACATCCTTAAAAACCTCGTTTCTAAAAAGTTTAATTTGCTCTTTTGCCATACTTTAAAAATTGTGTTTAATGTTACAAATTGCAATACGTTGGTATTGCTACTACTATGCAATCATTTTTATGGGCTAAACAACAATTGAGCCAATCCCCGGATCAATGTTTATAGCCATTGTCTTATAAATGTAAATAAAACTAACTTCAATTTTTCAATAATATATTATTAATCGATTGCATAAATTATTATATAACATAATTATGCCAATGTTTATTTGTTGGCTAATTGCACCGTAAAGCCGGCTTATAATTTAACAAATGTTAAGGGGCTGTTAGCAGTAATAACTCCGGTCAGCAACTGTTCCCGCTTAACTGCGTTAATGACCTTCGCAAATGCAACTAACCGTTGCTTTTGCTCTATTATGTTACAAGTTCGCCACATGTCCCTCGCACAAACATTCAGCAGGCTTTTCACTGCAATCCTACCGTGTACACACACACACATCTTTTTATTATGTTATCAACTAAAGTAACACAGATGATCGTCCCTTGCGTCGCACTCTTCAACAGTATATCGTTAATGAACATCGTGTTATATTTAGGCCGCTCCCTCTGGTAAGCTTTAATGGTTGTATAGCGGCTCCAATAATTATTCTGTCCCTAATTAAATAGCCCGTGGCTTTAGCCTCGGGAGTAATAAGCGTTATAGGCCGGCTTTAGCCCAATTACAAAACAATAACATTTGTGCTTAGCTTCTAAATATTAACATTCGACGCCCTTCGGGGTCGCAAACCCTTGTTGCTGTTCTTGTTCTACTAACATATCATCCCGCTGGGATGGAGAAGCGGTAAGCACGTTGGTTACGGCTTTTACCTCAGGTTCCTATTAAGTAGGCTTCGCCAATCAAAGATGTGTGTACACGGTAGACTGCAATCGGGCAGCCCATCAACGCAGTTTATTGTTAATGGTTCATGGATGTGAATAGTAAAAAGTGATTGTGAATTGACTTTTCTGTAAATCGCCATTGACTACTCACTATTCACTACTGACTTTCCGACTTCCCGACTATCGGACTTTCTTATGTTGAATAGCGAACAGAAAGTACCGCCGACAAGCCGGGGTGCACCTTGCACTACTTGTTCCGCTTTGCGGAAATGGTGAGTAAAGTTACAGACACTCCGATTAAAATACGGAGTACTGCATAATGGCCAATAGAATTGATGCAGTACCACCGACGAGTCGGGGTGCACCTTGCACAATGCTGAGTAAAGTTACAGGTGCACAAGAGTGCCTTTAGATTTGTATTAAGTTCATTGACTAAGAAATAAGGTTATTATTACTATTATTTTC